>Ga0209101_1000488_pt1 | contig 32391 bp, 19 predicted proteins | sample ConPoolayeCmetaG_FD_185481 | JGI IMG/M metagenome (GOLD analysis project Ga0209101, IMG submission 185481) | Hot spring microbial mat communities from California, USA to study Microbial Dark Matter (Phase II) - Cone Pool mat layer C metaG... ...
GGATACAACCGGGGTTATAAGCCTGCTGATACAGTATCGGGAGCTGGAAAAGCTGCGCTCAACCTATCTTGATGCCCTGCCCACGCTGGTTAACCCCGTCACTGGGCGGATCCACTCATCCTTCAACCAGACGGGGGCTGTGACCGGTCGCCTAAGCTCCAGCGATCCCAACCTCCAAAATATCCCAATCCGTACTGAGCAGGGACGGCGCGTGCGCGAGGCGTTTATTGCTGCACCAGGTCATCGATTGGTAGCAGCCGATTATTCTCAGGTGGAGCTACGTATCCTGGCGCATGTCTCCGGCGATGAGCGGCTCCAGGAGGCCTTTCGTGAGGATCAGGATATCCACGCCTCGACAGCCGCCGCTGTCTATAACCTGCCACTGGAGCAGGTGACTCGCGATCAGCGCAGCTTTGCCAAGTCTGTGAACTTCGGCCTATTGTACGGGATGGGAGCCTACCGGCTGGCACGCGACTCCAACCTCACTCTGGCAGAGGCAGAAGACTTTATCAAGGCATACTTTGAACGCTTCCCCAAAGTGCGCCGCTACCTGGACCAGACTCGCAGGATGGCTATCGAGCGTGGCTACGTTGAGACCCTGCTAGGCCGACGCCGGTACTTCCCCGAACTTCAGACAGCAAGCGCCAACCGCCAGGAACAGGCGCGCGCCGAGCGCGAAGCGATCAACATGCCAATCCAGGGCACAGCCGCCGACATCATCAAGATCGCCATGGTGCGGCTGCACCATGCGCTGCGGGAGCATGGCCTACAGGGACAGATGATCCTGCAAGTGCATGACGAGCTGGTCCTAGAGGTTCCAGAGCGGGAGGTGGCGGAGACGGTTACCCTGGTAAAGGAAGTCATGGAGGGAGCTTATCCGATGGACGTACCGCTCCGGGTCGACGTGAGTGTGGGCCTGGATTGGGGCGCGATTAAGTGAGACACGCTGGGAACACACTGCGCCATCTTTACACCCCCACAAAACCGTGTTAAAATCTACGGGTGAGCCGCATTATGCCGGGCCGAAGGCCGGTGGCTATAAACTGGGCGTAAGCTCAGTTTTTGTCTATCCTGCACGCTGTGCGGACAAATTATTGTTGCGTCTGATCGCCCGTCGGCGGTCTTTTTGAGTTTCTCTAGCTGGGGACTGGATCCATGACTGAGACGGTACATCTGACACGAGAGGGCTTCCGGCAGTTCGAATCGGAGCTGAACTACCTGCGCGCTGTGCGCCGCAGCGAGGTCGCTGAGCGACTCCGCCTTGCCCTTGAAGAAGGTGGCGACTTGGTGGAGAACGCCGAATATGAGGACGCCAAGAACGAGCAGGCGTTCGTCGAGGGGCGTATCCAGCAGCTCGAGATATTGCTCAGCCGCGCTCAGATTATCGACGAAGAGGCTGATGTGCCCGAAGGGGTGATTGGCCTGGGCAGCCTGGTGACAGTTCAGGAGAATGGCAACGCGCCGGAGACGTTCCAGGTTGTGGGCGCGGCAGAGGCCAATCCCCGCGAGGGGCGCATTAGCGACGTATCCCCGCTGGGCCGTGCGCTGGTCGGCAGGAAGGTCGGTGAGACTGTCACAGTGAACGCTCCAGATGGAATTCTGACGTACACCATTCTCGGCGTTAGCTAGTGAGTCGCTCGCCGACGTATATATGAGCTGTGGTTACCCATCGGGGCGAGCCTGCGCCAAGCGCAGGGCTGGCCCCTTCACACTATCTGCGAACTGTTCGAGAAAGAGGCGGTAAACCGGCTTGCCAACCCGCCTCGAACACCCTACCGGAGCTGCCTGTGTGGCAACCTGAGAACAACATCGAGCGAGAACGCCTGGAGAAGTTGGCGCGCCTACGGGCGCGAGGGTTCGACCCGTATCCACGCCGTGTGACTCGAACACATACCATCGCCGAGGCCATCGCTGCTTACGAGTCCGCAGAAGCCACCGCACCCGAAGGCAAGGAGGTGGATACAATCCGAGTCGCAGTGGCAGGCCGGATTGTCTCTCATCGACCCAAAGGCAAGATGTCATTTGCCCACATCGAGGACGGCACAGGCCGCGTGCAAATCTGGCTCAAGGAGGATGTAGTTGGCCCTGAAACGCAGGCGATGTTCAACGACGACCTCGACCTGTTTGACTTCGTTGAAGCCCAGGGCAGTATGGCCCGGACCCGACGCGGCGAGGTCTCCGTGCTGGTTGATTCTCTACGCCCCCTGGCCAAGGCCCTCAGCCCGCTACCGGTGATTAAAGAGCGCCATCTGGCTGATGGCACAGTTGAGCGTTATGGTGAGTTCACAGACCCGGAAGAGCGCTATCGCCAGCGGTATGCCGATCTCGCTGTTAATGCCGACGTGCGGCAGGTCTTCGTCACCCGCGCCCGCGTGATCAGGGCGCTGCGGCGCTTCCTCGATTCAGAAGGCTTTCTGGAAGTCGAGACGCCGATCCTCCAGCCGCTCTATGGTGGAGCGGCGGCACGGCCTTTCATCACGCACCACAACCAGCTCAAGCAGGACCTGTATCTGCGGATCAGCTTTGAGCTATACCTGAAGCGCCTGCTGGTGGGCATGTACGACGCGGTCTACGAGATTGGCCGCGACTTCCGCAACGAAGGCGTGGATCGCACCCACAATCCAGAATTCACCCAGATCGAATGGTATAAGGCATATATCGATTACCGAGGGGTGATGGATATCACCGAGCGGATGATAGCCTCGGTGGCGCAGGATGTGCTGGGGACAACGGCCATTTCCTTTCAGGGTCACGCTATCGAGCTGGGTGGTCGTTGGCAGCGGAGAACGCTGCGCGATGCGATTCTGGAATTCAGCGGCATTGACTACACCCAATACCCGGACGCGGACTCCCTGGCCCGCATCATGCGCGAGCGCGGCAAGCAACCGCGCCCTGACAGCACCTGGGGCAAGCTGATCGACTCGCTGCTTGGCACGGACGTGGAGCCGCACCTGATCCAGCCGACGTTCATCATAGACTACCCGCGCGACATCAGCCCGCTGGCCAAGATGGCTGAGGGTGACCCAACCCACGTAGAGCGCTTCGAATTTTTCATTGCGGGGATGGAGATGGGCAATGCCTTCACCGAGATCAACGACCCGCTTGATCAGGAGCAGCGCTTCCTTGATATGGGCCGCTTGTATGCGCCCGACAGCGAAGAAACGCACCCGCTGGACGAGGATTACCTACGCGCCATGCGCTATGGTATGCCTCCCAACGGCGGGTTCGGTATGGGCGTGGATCGCTTGGTGATGTTGCTGGCTAACCAACCCAACATCCGCGAGGTGCTGCTCTTCCCAGCGCTACGCAGCCGTGAGGAGTAGGAACCCTTGAGCGGCTGCCTACGAGCCGCCCAACCTCTACCGGTTGAACTCGGCCACTGCCTCTCGGATCGCCCGACGGATGCGCTCGTCCTCAATGGAGTCGAGGCTGCCGTACTGCCGCCGGTTGATCCAGATATCAAAGCTACCGTCAGGCATCGTGCCGAAGTCGAAAACGGTGTCAGCCAGGTCGGGGTAGCCTTCCAGTTTTCGCTTGACCACCTCCTCGATCTGCTCTGCCACCAGGCTCGCAGGGCGTTCATAGGGTTCAACCTTCGCATCGGCCACGTACTGCCTCACCCCGTCCGGCAGCTCCTCGGTTGGTGCGCGACGTGTCCCAATGAACCACGCCAGCAATGCGATGACCAGAACCAGAGCAAGCGCGGCTAAAATGGCAAGTTGAATGTACGGCATCTTACCCTCCTTAAGGAGTTTCTGAAGGATCAAACCGCCAAAAAATACAATCAACAACCCATACCCCGACCTGCTCATTCAGGTTATCTTGAGGCAAGATACAGGGAAGCGGTTGTAGTTTGATGCGGGATCGCCTATAGTACGTGCACGCCAGATCACCCGTGTGTCCTTACCATTGTATCATGGCGCCGATTCATCGTGAGCCTTCCTACGGAAAGGCGGTATAATGGCATTGATCGCCCTCCCACAAAGAGAGGGGGAGCAGGTCATTGATTTGTAAGGGTGCAGGACGCATGGTTCGTGCTACATTGGTGGGTGATGTAGACGCTTGCCAATGATACACCGGGATGAGAGCGCGGTGATGACACGAGGCCGGATTCTGTGCATCGAAGACAACTTTGATAACCGCTTGCTCGTGAAGCGCGTTCTTGAGGCCGAGGGCTATACCGTCATCGAGGCGGAAAACGGCACAATTGGTCTGGCGCACGCGCAGACCAGCCAGCCTGATCTGATCCTGATCGATATCAACCTGCCCGACCTCGACGGATACCAGTGCGCCGCACAGCTCCGGGCCATCGGTCGCCTCCGTGAAATCCCTATTATCGCGCTTACGGCCAACGTTATGGAGGGTGACCGGCAGAAGGCCCTCGACGCTGGCTGTGATGGCTACATACCCAAGCCAATTGACGTTGATCAGCTTCCGCTGCAGATCGCACAGCACCTGCACCCGGACGGTCAGGGGCAGCCTTCCGCACCTCAGATCGGGCCGGCTGCATCCCTCCCACAGCCGCCTGCCTCCCGCTATCCATCGGCGGCTCCTGGGTCCTCAGGGAGGATCTCGCGCCCGCCGCCACCACCTCCGCGCAGTAGACTGACTGTGCCACCTCCGCCGAATCTGCGAGCCACCTTACCAGCGGCTCCTACACCTCTCAGGCCAGGAGCACCTCATGAGGCATCCCTGGCAGACGCGGCAGGCCCGGCCAACACGACAGGCCCAGCTGATAAGACAGGCGAAAGTAGTAGCCATTCTTAAGGGCTTTCTTTTATACGTGAGAGAAATCTCCCCTGCCGCCCTGACAATAAGGGCACGCTAACCAACAGACTATCTGGCCAGTGAAACAGGGGTAATGCGGCATGACAACCGAGCCGACCGACGATAAGACGATCAAGAGCGACAGCCAGGAAGAGGAGCCGACGGTAATCCTCCCCAAGCGATCCGTTCCGCGGCCAGGGGAGATTACCCAACCCGCTTCTTCTGCTCCTCCGGCCAACCAGGCTGCGCCCGGGGGCCCACCTACTGTGGCTCCTCAGTCCGCGCTACCCCTATCAGCACCCCCCCCTGGCGGACAGGCACATCCTGAGGGAGCAGCTTCACCGCAGCCTGCCGCGACTGGTACGTCGCCGAAACCCGCAACACAACCCGCTGAGCCTTCCCAGCAGGACGTACCCGCGGGGGGCGCACCCGTCGCACCCGCGCCCGCTACGCCCACACCCACTCCACCTGTTACGCCCATACCCGCTGCACCCATCCCTGTTGCACCAACAACACCTGTCGCGCCCGCTACGCCCACCACGCCAGCAGCTACTGCGCCAACAACACCTGCCGCACCCGCACCCCCTGGGCCAGCGCCTACGACTCCACCTCTAGGCCCGCCCGTGCCACCCACGCCCGCCTCATCAGCGCTGCCCGGCCTGGGTAAATCCGAGACTACCGAGCCGCTTGCCGCCAAGAAGATCGATGCACCTGCGACATCAGCTCCGGCAGGCGAGCGCGTCAAGAAGCAGATTGACCCCAGCCAGGCGCACGTGCTGGTGGTTGAGGATAATGTGCCGAACTTCGTGCTGATCGCCCGTATGCTGGCTTACATGGGCGTCCAGCGCTGCGAGTGGAAAACCTCTGGCTGGCAAGTTGTCGAATTCGCCGACACACTGCCCCGCATTGACCTGATCCTGATGGATATCCGCCTACCTTACGAGGACGGCTTCCAGGCACTGGAGAAGGTGCGGGCCAACCCTCGCCTCAAGAATACCCTGGTCGTCGCTGTAACGGCGGATGGGACCGTCGAACAGATGAAACGCGCCCAGGCAGCGGGCTTTGATGGCTTCCTCGCCAAGCCACTAGACCCCGACCGCTTTCCAGAGCAAATCCGGCGCGTTCTCAACGGGGAGTCGGTGTGGGACGCTCATTCCTGAGCGTTGACTAGAGGCTCTTCCCTTTTTGTGGATCGCAGCATTTAGCAGAAGGAGCGCACGCAGAGCCAGGCAGCACGAGAGAGTAGGTAGCCGGACATGCTCAACCAACTGGCAAACTATCCTGACAATGAGCTAAACAGCCTGATCGCGCCCCTCTTTGCTGCGACGCGCGATATCGCCGCCGCAAGCCACGCACAGGCTATTGTTGAGGCGCTGCGCCGATACATTCTCGGCGAGACGGTGGATCGCATCAGCATCATCCAGATCGGCTTTGGCTTGGCTGGTGAGCCGGTCACCGAGGAGATCGCTGTGTGGGATCGGGACCAGATTGCCCTCGAGGCCGATCTTCCCCCTGCGCTGCGCCGGCACATTGCTCGTGAGCCACTCATCATTTCTAACGTAGATGCGCTAGATCGCTCAGTAGCGGCGGTGGTGGATTATGCGCGCGGGGTACTCAAAGCCACCAGCCTGGCGATCTTTCCACTGATGGGGCGCAGCCGTACGGTCGGTTACTTGGTCCTGGCTGGGCGTAGACCTCACGCCTACCACGAGCGAGAGGTCGAGGTGCTGCGGATGCTGGGAGTGCAAGTCGCCTTTGCGCTGGAAAACCTCTCCTTACTGGGTGCTGTCAGCCGCAAAACCGAGCAACTTAACTTGGTGAACGAGTTGGCGCGGGCGCTGGCCGAAGTACACGATCTGACAACACTGGGCGAGTTGGTCAGCGCAACACTCTCTAGAAGCTGCTCGATCTCGCATCTGAGCATCACCTTCCATGAAGCTGACCAGCCGAAGGTCCGGGTTAACACCTTTGTAGGTGACTTCCTGCCCCCCCAGTTGGAATTGGAGGGGACAGTCATCGAGCGCGTTCTGACCACAGGCAGAGTGGTGCGAGTGGATGATGTGCGCGAGCTGGCCGATGGCTCGCTGTGGCGCGGCGTGGGCGCGCACGCCCTGATCGTCGCTCCGCTTAGCGCCCGCGACCGTCGGATCGGCACATTGAACGTGGGTGCTGGCACAGTGGGTGGCTTCAGTGAAAACGATGTGGAGCTATGCCAACGGATTGCCGCACAGCTTGGGGTTAGCCTAGAGAACGTGCAGTTGTTCGAGCAGCTTCAGCACTTCCTCAAAGACATGACCACTCTGTACAGCGCCTCGCTGGCCATGAGCGCCACGCACGACCTGGGGGAGACGTGCGAAGTTGCGCTCGGGGAGTTGGCAGATTTATCTGGTGCGGATCGTATCACATTGTACTTGACCCGACCCAACCCCCAAGACAAGGCACAGCGCGTTGAGACCATCGCGGTTTGGGAGCACGGCGCGATTAAGACTAGCGAGCTAGGAGAGTCTGATTCCACCCTGGCAGCGCCGATAATTGCGCAATTTCCGGGATCACGGGCCAACCTGATCTTCAATGATCTGGAAGCCGACTCCCGTTTGGACTCCTCGGTGCGCGTCCAGCTCACACTTCAGGGCGTCAATGCGCTGATGATGATTCCGGTCACCACAGGGACGACTTGGCTTGGCGCAGCGCTGTTGGAGGCTCGTCAAGGCCAGTCCTTTAGTGGTGAACAGGCCCGCCTGTGCCGCAATATTGCTGACCAGACCGCGTTGATCATCGACTCGCACTTGCTGTTGATGCGTGCCCAGGAGGCGGCTGAGCGTGAGCGCGTGCTTCGCGATCTCGCCGCCGCTCTCAGCAGCACCTTCGATCCCGATCAGATTCTTGGCTTGCTGCTAGATCACATCGGGCGGCTGCTTCCCTACGATGCAGCTAGTATCCTGATCGTCGAGGACGGCTTCGCCAAACCGGCCGCAACGCGCGGTTACGCAGGCCAGGGGGCGGATGAAACTGCCCTCCATGCGCTGAATATACCAATCCAGCAGGTTGTCCACCTCAAACAGATGGCTGACACCAAGCAGCCCTGTGTGATCGAGGATACACGCAGCTTCCCTGATTGGGCAGATACGCCTGAGACGCACTGGGTACGTTCCTGTGTATCGGCTCCGATCTACATTGAGGACGAGGTGATCGGTTTCATCAACCTGGATGGCGCCATGCCGCGCTCTTTCACCCCGGAGCACGCCTCCCTGCTCCAGACGTTCGCTGATCAAGCAGCGGTCGCCATTAAGAATGCTCTGTTGTACCAGGAGAGCCGCCGCCGTGCCGAAGCTGCTGCTGCCGTCAGCCGCCTGACCGCTCAGCTTCAGCGCGCGCCCAGCGTTGATGGCGTCATGCAGGCAACGGTGCGTGCTCTGCGCGAGACGTTAGGCGAATATGAGGTAACCGTTCGCCTGTCACCACCGATGCTGGACACCACACATCGCCTGCTGCCAGAGTCAGGGGACGCCGAGGCTGATCCTCCGTGACCGAAGGATGAGGGACAGGCTCATGATCGAGAGACCGAGAACCGCAGCCATGATCTGGCGAGTTTTGACCGAGCCGCACCTCTCTGTTCAGACTGACGAACAGCGTAGGCAGGCTCGATTGCTGGCCGGACTCTCGCTGGCGCTATTGGTTGGGACGGCGGCTCTGGTTATCTGGAGTCTGGGCCTCGATCCGTCTGCCGCAGCGCCTGGTCTACCGCTGGTGGGGTTGCTCCTTGTCTCCTACCTGCTCAGCCGCACCTCTTGGCCTGAGTGGTCCGCCAGGCTGCTCACCTTCGGGATCACCCTGGCGCATTTCGCCGTGCTGGCCTCGGTTCCCGATCCTGCCGTCGCTGCGGCGCGTGTGCCCTTCGTCATGCTGACGGTCTTGATCGCAGCGGTTCTGCTGCCAGCTACCCTGACGGCGGTCGTGGCGGCTCTGAACGTGCTGGGATTGATCTTACTTCTCCTGACTCCCTGGCTGGAGCTTAGCCATATTGCGACTCCCTTCGTGTTAGTCGTCCTCGTCTCGATCTTTACCACCACCACCGCGTTCCTGCGCGAGCACGACCTGAAGGTGATCCGGCAGCAGACAGGAGAGATGCGACAGTACAGCCGGACCCTCCAGCAGGATACGGAGCAACGTGTTCGGGACCTGCTGGCTGCGGTCGAGGTCGGACGAGCGGCTACCGGCATGCGCGACCTCAACCAACTTCTCAAGCAAGTGGTTGCTCTGATCGCCGAACACTTCGACGCGCACCGCGTACAGGTATACCTGCTGGATGAATCGGGTGGGTACGTCACTCTGCGAGAAGCCATCGACCAGGCGGGCCAGCAAGTGCTGGCTGATCACCACCGGCTGGCTATCGGCTCATCGTCAGCGGTCGGTCAGGCGATAACTAACAGGCATCCAGTGATGGTGACCGAGGAGGATAGCGATGCCATGCAACATCCCAATCTACCTCCCCCCATGCGCTCGGAGCTGGCTCTGCCGCTGGTGACAGGAGGGCAGGTGATTGGTGCGCTGGACCTGTACAGCAACTACCCCAATGCATTCCGGGACGCCGATCTGCGCATCTTCCAGACGATGGCCGATCACCTGGCTGTTGCCATCGAAAATGCCCGCCTGTTCGAGCGCGCCCAGCAGGACTTGCGTGAGATCGAGGCGCTGAGCCGCCGCCTGACGAGCGAAGGATGGGAACGGTTCCAGGCAGGGCGGCCCGACAGCGCGCCGGTGGGTTACCAGTCCAGCCCGGAGGGCATCCAACCGATCCTGCCGGGCGAAGTGACGGGGCGGGCTGAGCCAAAGCCGGGTACGCTCAGCGTGCCACTGGTGGTGCGTGGTGAGCCGATTGGCGTGCTGGATGTGACCCCTCGTAGCGGCGAAGCCCCCGATGAGGACCTGCAAAGTATTATCCAGGCGGTGGCCGAGCGTGTGGCCCAGGCACTTGATACCACGCGGCTCGGCGAGCAGGCCCTTCGCCAGGCGGAGCGCGAGCAGGTGCTCAGCCGCCTCTCGGCGGAGCTTCAGGCGACCACTGATCTGGACGTGATTCTGCGTGTGGCGGCGCGCGAGGCGAGCCGTGCGCTGGGAGCGCCGCGTGGCTTCGTGCATCTGATTATGGAGTATGGTCCGGCGCACAAAACTACGACTGACGAATAGCGCGTTGTGCGGCCCACCCGAAGGCTAGGTGAACAATGGAGCCACAGGGCGCAAATTGTGAACTTCCAGCGCCCGAATTGAACTGGGCCTATAATGGCAGTGGCAGGATCGCAGCGAGGATGCTTACTGAACAGGGCTTAGTAGCTGAACTTCGGCGGTTTGGCCGAAAATTCTTTCGGCTAAACACTCAACCTCACCTGCTGCCTCATTGCACTTGGACTTCCCCCTAAGGGGAGGAGGTCGGATGATGAGCGATGAGGTCCAGGTGATGAGTGGAAGTTCAGAAACCTGTGCTCGGATTGGTCAATGGAAAGGAGCGCTTCGCGGGCAGGGTGAGGCCCAGCGTAGCCCGGAGGTGGCTGGGCTGGCAGCGCTCACATCCTGAGTAGGCTGCCTGCGCGCGAATGGGATAAGCATGACGCAGCAAACGAACCCGCCGCGTCAAGGCGGCGTCTTGGAGTGGTTGACGCGATCCTATGCCCCCACTGCTGCCTTGGCCAGCCGGGGACGTGTGACCGCCACCTTGCTTGTGATTGCCGCGCTGGCAGCTCCGGCGATCCTCGTTGCCCCATCAGCGGATAGTTCCCCCATCTCTATCCCAACCGGGTTGGGTCGCCTGGTGTTAGTTGGTGTTGTTCTGGCGGCCATCTACCTGATCAACCGACGCGGCCTCGTTTTATGGGCAGGGCTGGTCTTCTCTCTGGCACTGCTGGCAGGAAACTTCCTGCTGTGGGATCTCTCGGCGCAGAGCCTCCCCGGCCCGGCGATCCTGATCGTCCCAATACTGGTCGCAGGGCTGCTTGCCCAACCTGCCGCTGCGTTCTTGCTGGCCGCTTTGGCCATCGGTGGGCATATCTACACTACCGTGCAGGCCAATCCCCTCTTTCTGACCGATCCCAGCTCAGGTCTGGTTCCCCTTCTGAGCGTGTACGGCCACCTGCTGGGTGTGGCGCTAACTGTGTGGCTGTTTGCCCGCACCACTAATTCCACCCTTGAGGAAAGCGCCCGCGCCGCTACTGAGCTAGCCCTACGCCAGCAAAGCCTGGAAATACGCGCCAGCGTTCAGAGCCGTTACCTTCAAGCAACGATCACCATTGCACGGGAGATCGTCGGCGCACGGGATATGGATCAGTTGCTCGACCGCGCCGTACGCCTGATTCGTGAGACATTTGATTACTATCATGTACAGGTTTTCCTGATTGACGAAGAGCGGGAATACGCAGTGCTTCGGTCGAGCACCGGTGAGGCAGGTCAGGAGCTTCTGGCGCGCGGGTATCGCCTGCCCGTCGGCAGCTTGAGCGTGATCGGCCAGGTCACGGCAGGAGGTCGTCCGGTGCTGGCCCGTGACACTGATACTGATGCCGTGCACCGCCGCAATGAGCTACTGCCTCTCACCCGCTCCGAGATGGCGCTGCCCCTGATCGTGGGCAACCGCGTGATTGGTGCGCTCGACCTGCAGAGCGTTGAGCCAGACGCCTTCAGTGACGAGGCAGTTCCAACCCTGCAAGCGCTGGCTGATCAGCTAGCGATTGCCATCGAAAACGCCCGCCTGTACGCCCAGACTCAGCAGAGCCTGCGCGAGCTAGAAGAACTATACGGCGAAGTGACCGAGCGTTCCTGGGCCGACTTCTTGGCTGCGACGCGCGAGACGGAGCGCCGCCAGGTCTATGGCCCGGAGCCAAGCAATCTTCAGATGGAGCGCAGCATGGTCGTCAGGCGCGTGCTGAGCGCTGGCTCGGTGATCATGGCAACCGGCAGGGATGGGCAGCAGGCTTTCCTGGCCGCCCCCATTGTCGTCCGCAACGAGGTGATCGGCGTACTGGGTGTGGAGCCTGACGGAGCGCGTGAGTGGACTCAGGATGATCTGCAACTGATCCAGAGCGTCGCCGAACGTACCGCTCTGGCCGTCGAGAACGCGCGTCTGTATCTTCAGGCCCAACGTGCCGCCGAGCGCGAACGCATGGTCAACGCCATCACGGCGCGTCTTCAGCGCGCGCCCAACCTGTCCCTGCTGCTGGAGAGTGCTGCCCAGGAGCTGGCCCAGGCCCTGGGCACGGATCATGTCTATGCGGAGATCAGCCTGAACCAACCGCTGGCTCAAGCGCGCCGCGAAGCAACAGGGATAGACGTTGAACCTGTCGAGGGTGAGGCAAAGCCCACCGAGGAGCCGAAGGCAGAAACCAAGAACAAGACGGCTCAGGACGCCGGACCATTGAAGCCGGATACGTCTGCTGAAGCGAGGGCCAAACCATGACTGCACAGACCCTTTCGCCGCGCCGTTTCGACCTACGCGCTTTGCCCATTGCGCTCAAACTGGCTGCCGGGCTGGCGCTGGTGCTGACCGTCAGCGGCTTCATCACCGACCGCCTTATCCGGCAGGTGGTGCGCGACTCGCAAGAGCAGATTGTACTGAACGACCTGGAGGCGCTCAGCCAATCACAGGCGTTCCGCACAGTGGACGCATTGGGCGAGCAGGTCATTACGCTGAATCGTTTCGGGGCGAATCCAGACCTTCAGGAGGCATTGCGAAGCATTCTCCGGATAGAGGCAATTACTGCTCCGCGACAGACCCTGTATCTCGATGCGCTGATTCAACGCCAGGTGGAGGACTTCCGCCGGACGCGCGGCGAGTTTGACGCTGTGGCGCTGATCGACCGGAATGGCTATGTAGTGGGCATCGATCCTGCCCCCCCCGATACACTGCTAGTTGAGCCTGGTGGCTGGGCCTGGTTTGACAGCGCCTACAACGAGGGTCTGGGCAGGACGTACATTCACGACCCGCAGTCGGACCAGCTAACAGGGCTGACCGGCATCCACATCGCTACCCCGATTTATGACAGCTTGGTGCCAGATAGCGTCCTAGGCATCATGTACGCCGTCTGGAATATGAGCAATGTCCTCGATGACATCGTCAATGTGGGGGGTGGCCGGGAAAGTGTGATCCTGGAGCCGGGTGGAACCGTGCTCCTCTCCCCGGACGAGCCTCGAGGCACAGTCATCCCAGCAGCATTGGCTGAGCAATTGAACGCTGGCGAGTCCGGGTCATTTATCTATACAGACATGCAAGGCCGCGATTGGTTGTACGGGTATGTCACCCTGGACAGTCTGGGACTTGGCGAGGCGTCCGTGGCGAATCTACGCTGGATCGCGATCGTACGCCAGCCGGCTGCGACTCTTCAGGCCAGCACGGCCCTACTGGCAAACCGCATCCTGATCGCCATCGGTGCCAGCGCCTTGCTGGTAACCTTCGTCATCGCACTGTTGGCCTCATCCATGCTGCGCCCGCTGCGTCGCCTGACTGCTGTTGCTGCCCGACTCGAGAGGGGGGACCTCGCCACGCCGATCCCGGAGCTGCCCGCCGACGAGGTGGGGCGATTGGCAAGCGTGCTGCGTGGGCTGGTTAACCGACTCATGGAGCGGTTGCACGAACTGCGAACAGCGGTGCAGGTCTCCCACGCCACTTTGCTGACCTTCGATGTCACCCAGATGCTTGGCGATGTGGCCCGTGCACTAACCGGGCAATTTGGTTATCCCGATGTGCGGATCTACCTGACCGATCCCGACGCAAAGCGCGCCACCATCCAAGCCGCGTCGGGCGGTGAGGGCGAGCGCCTGCTTCGCAGTGGCCATCGCTTGCCGGTGGATGAAACCTCGCTGGTGGGGCGCGCTATTCTGCTGGGTGAACCTCAGGTCGGCGCGGAGCGCCAGCAATTGCGCCAGGCAGGGCTGATGACTGGCCGCTCGGAGTTGGTTCTGCCGCTTCAGTCCGGTGGCCGCGTCCTGGGCGCCATCCACATCCTGGCCCGCCGCCTGGGCGAATTTGCGCCGGAAGATGTGGACATCCTGCGCCTGATCGCCGACCAGCTCAGCGCCTCGATTGCCAACGCCCGCCTGTTCGAGCAAAGCCGTGCCAACCTGCTTGAGATCGAGGCCCTTAACCGGCGGCTGACCCGGCAGGCGTGGGAGGAATTCGTGGGCACCAGCGGCCCGGTACGCCATACCCTCGATCCTCAGGAGAACTGGCCGACCCCGCCGGAAGCATTGCTCCAGCGTAGCGAGGTACGGGCCGAAAGCTACATAGATGCTGATGGCCGCGCGGTACTTTCAGCGCCGCTGATTCTACGCGGTGAGGTAGTTGGTAGCTTATCGGTGACTCGCCCTGCCGGGGAGCGATGGTCGCAGGATGAAGTTGCCCTGCTGGAGTCAGTGGCCGCCCGTATGGCCGTCATTGCTGAGGGTATCCGCCTAGTGGACGAGACCAGCCGACGTGCACTCCGCGAGCAGCAGGTTAATGAGGTTTCAGCCTCTCTCCTCCAGCGGGCGACAGATGTGGAGTCGGTGCTGCGCACGGCGCTGGCCAAGTTGAGCGGTGCCCTCGGCTCGGACCGGATCGCGCTGCGGCTTGGCCCCGCACCTGCCGATGCAGAACGCCTGCCATCCCCCAGCGGCATGGACGGGCGTGAAGCGGCAGAAGGCTCGCCGGGCGATGCAGGCGAGGCCGATAGGGGCGAGCGGCGCTCGCGCAGGTAGGGGAGGTAGTCTATGTCAGATCGGAACCCGCCGGACGAAGGCCCTATCGGGGGCAGTCGAGGACCGCTGATCGCCCTGCGACGGCTGGCGCGGCGTGTTTTCGCCCTGCGCTATTCCTATGAGCAAGAGCTGGATCGCCAGCGCGCGATGGCACTGAGCGCCATCTGTCTCATCTTCGGCCTGATCGGGGTGCTCGGCACGCCGAGCCTGTGGCTCTTTGCTCCCCACCTGGTTTCGCAGATCATGCTGGTTACGGATGTGATCCTGGGAGCTTTGTACCTCCTGGCGTATCGGTCTGTACAGCGCGGCCATCTGCGCCGGGCCAGTTTCGCTTTCATTGCCCTCACATGGATCGTCCCCCTCGTGCAACACCTTGCATTTGGCTTCATTGGCCTGGAGGCGGTCTATCTCAGCCTAGCTGTGCCGGTCGTCGGCGCGGCGCTATTGCTTGGCTCAGGGTGGACTTTTCCTGCTGCTGGTGCCGCGATTGCCAGTGTGGCGGCAATAGGTTACTTCCAATCTCCTCTTGCGACGACAGCGCTCTCCGGCGAGGAACTCACCCGCGAGATCGAACAGATCACCTTGACGGCAGGTGTGGGAGGATTCCTGATCGGCGCGCTCTCGTTATTTGCCTGGCTGCTATCTTCCAGCCTGTTCCGCTGGGCGGAGAACGCACAGCGGCACGCTCGCCAGTTGGAGGCAGCCGCGGTGATCAGCGAGACTTCCGCCACCACCCCTTCTCTGAATGTGCTGCTGAATGTGGTTGTGGAGCGCATCCGTGATGCCTTCGGCTTCTACCATGCCCAAGTGTTCCTGATCGACCCGGAGGGCCGCTTCGCCCGTCTCGAAGCAAGCACGGGGCGCGCAGGCGTGGCGTTGCTGGCGCGTGGCCACGCGCTGCGCGTCGGGTCTCAGTCGGTGATCGGCCAGTGTGCTTTCCTCGGCACACCGATTGTAGTCAATGATACCCAGCTAAGCACTGTTTGGCGCCCCAACGAGCTGCTGCCCGATACCCGCGCCGAGCTGGCTCTCCCGCTGCTGGTCGGGAGCGCGGTGATCGGTGTGCTGGATGTGCAATCCATCCTGCCCAACGTCTTCGGGCCGGACGACATCCGGGCGCTCCAGATCATGGCCCAACAGCTTGCCACCACGATAGAGAAGACCCGTCTGGTCGAGGCCCTGCAGGCACGAGCAGCCGAGAACCAACGTCTGTACGAGGAAGCGCAGAGGAGCCTACGCCAGATCGAAGACCTCAACCGACGACTGACCCGTGAAGGTTGGTCGGAGTTCCTACGTGCCCGCCGTGCCGAGGGTGTGCTTGGCTATACGCTTGCTCACCAGCAGATCGAGAACGACACCACCTGGACAGCCCCCATGCGCCAGGCATACCAGGGAGAGCGGAGCGTCGTGGTGCGCCAGGACCAGAACGCTCACATCGCGGCGCTGCCGTTACGCATTCGGGGCGAAGTGATCGGCGTGCTGGAAGTGGAGCGCGGTGGTGACCACCCCTGGACAGATGAGGACCTGGACATCGCCGAAACATTGGTTGAACGTCTGGCGCTGGCAATAGAAAACGCTCGCCTATTTGAGCAAGCGACCCGTGCCACTGAGCGTGAACAGGTAATCAACAAAATCGCACAGGATATGCAGACCGCCGAGACTGTCGAGCAGATTCTTCAGGCGGCACTGGCCGAGCTGGGGTCGGTGCTGGGCGCATCGCGTGGTATTGTGCAGATCAGTCCGAAGTCAGAGCAGCCACGCAGCGGGCGCACCGGCCCACTGCCGCAGTTGGAGCAGTAGGAGGTCCCAGCCATGCAGCAATTTTTATCCGGGCTGGCCTGGAACAACCTGTCTATCCGAGCCAAACTCGCCCTCACTACGGTGCTACTCCTGGGGCTGATCGGGGCGGGCACTACATTCAGCAGCCTGGCCCTCGGATCCATCGGTGCACAGACCCGTGTGGGGGTTGCCAATACCATTGAGATGCGCTCGCTGGCGCAGGGCATCCAGTTGTCTGTAGAGTCGCTCCAGCGCATTCACACCCGCCTAGTGGAGGACTACAGCCGTCCTGGCTTTGATCCAACTACAACCTCCCTGCGGGATGATTTCATGGAGCTGGCGGCCCAGGTACGCGAGCAGGATGTGCCGCGCCTTCAGTCCCTACTGCTAGCAGCAGCCCCAGAAGGTCGGCATCAGGCGATTGAGGTAGAGTTCCGTGCGCTGGACACAGCCATCGCCAATAGCACCCAGAACTTCGACCAAGTCTTCAGCGTGATCGCTCAATTGACCGATCCCAGTACGGGCGCGCTGCGGGCGTTGGACGAACATGGCGATGCGATGGAATCGCCCCTGTCACAGACACCTATCCCCACCCTGCAAGGACAGATGATCCTTATCCGCAGCCTGGAAGGCAGCCTGGTGCGAACCGGCTCCAACGAAGACCTGCTCGACCTACGTCAGGCTGTGCAGTCCTTCCGGGTGGATTACCAGAACCTTGTCCCGGAAGCACGGCAAAGCCCGGAGCTGCTCAGCGAGCTTGAGATTTACTTGGAACAGGTCGACGCCGTTGGTAGGTTGCTGCTCCAGCTTGACCTTGCCAGCCGCACTGCACAGGTCAGCCTGAACTTCGCCCGTGACGCAAGCTCACGGGCTGCCAACATTGCCATGGATGAGGCGGATGCACAAGCGCTGGCCGTTCAGCGGTTGACTGCCATAGCGGCTCGTCCCATCTTATTAAGCGCCCTGGTGCAAGCGTTGGTGCTGGTTATCCTGATGATCTTCTTCGCGCGCGGCGTTGTGACAGGGATACTGAACCTGTTGAGTACTACCCGCCGGTTTGAGCAGGGCAACCTCCGCGCGCGCGCGCCGGTTTCGGGGCATGATGAACTCAGCCAGCTTGCTCGCAGCTTCAACACGATGGCTGCCCAGCTAAGTGAGCTGATCGGCAGCCTGGAGGTGCGCGTGGCTGAGCGCACCCGTGACCTGAGCATCGCTGCCGAGATCGGCTCGGCGGTGCTGGCGCAGCGCGACTTGCGCGAGCTATTGCAAGAGGTCGTTGAACTGATCCGCCAACGGTTTGACTTCTACCATGTGCAGGTCTTCCTGGTGGACGATGAAACCCAACACGCCGAGCTGGTCGCCAGCACCGGCGCTGCTGGGCGCGCGCTGTTGGCCCGCCGCCACGCTCTACCGGTTGGCTCGCAATCGGTCATCGGGCAAGTCACCGCGCTCGGCGAGCCGGTCATTGCTTCGGATACCGATACCAGCCCCATTCACCGCCGCAATGAACTGCTCCCCGATACGCGCTCAGAGATGGCGCTGCCGATGCGGATCGGGGGCCGGGCTATTGGCGCGCTGGATGTGCAGAGCGTCGCGCCCAATGCCTTTGACCAGGATACGATCGCTGTCTTCCAGATCATGGCCGATCAGCTTGCCATTGCCGCTGAAAACGCCCGCCTGCACAGCCAGATTCAACAGGCGATCCGGGATTTCGAATCCCTCGAACGGAGCATGGTCGCCGAATCCTGGCGCTCGTACCAGCGCTCCCGTGAGCCGGGTAAGCCCCTCGCCTATGAACTGCAGGGAGAGGTGATTCTGCCCCACAACGACCGCCCCCCTGCTCCGCTGCAAGAAGCGATGGAGCACGGTCAACCAGTGACACAGGATAATGGCGGCGACATCCGGTTGGCCCTGCCGATCAAGGTGCGCGGTGAGGTGATCGGTGCGTTTGGCTTCGGCGGTGAGCAGCTCCGCAACCTAACCGGCGAGGACATCGCCCTAGTGCAGGCGGTGGTTGATCGGGTCGGGCTGGCCCTGGAAAACATGCGCCTGGTTGAGCAGACCGCACGCCGTGCGGAGTATGAGCAGATCGTCAATGCGATCACGGCCAAGATTGTAGGCTCAACGGATGTCAACTTTATCTTGCAGACGACGGTGAGAGAGCTGGGCCGCGCCCTGCGTGCGCCGCAGACCAGTGTCCAGCTCCGGCGAGAAGGTACGGATACAGAAGATGAGCAGTAACGCTGCCTCTGTTTCACGTTTGCGGGTCAGCGTCGTGCCACGCCGGCTGAGCCGCGCGCTGCTGATCGCATTTATCACGCTGGCTCTGATCCCAGCGGTGGTCCTGACCGTTTTTTCGGCATGGCGCGGCGCCGAGCGGGAGCGCGCAAGTACTGTCAGCGTGCTGAGAATCTATGCAAGCGCAGGCGAAGCGGCCCTCAACGAATGGGTGAGCACAACCTCTGGCGTGGTGAGGTTTGAACTGAACGACCCCACCTCGCTGATGGTCATGCAGCGCATCCTACAGGCGGAGTCCCTTAGCCCTGCGGAAGCGGAATCTACTCGCACCGAATTCCTGACCCATGTTCGGAACGTGGTCAATGCCACTGACTTCGATTACCTTGTTCTGCTCGATCCGCAGGGCACGGTGATGGGCAGTAGTGACCCTCAATTGGTGGGGCAAACCCTGGGGGCGGAAATCTGGTTCCGCCAAGCGCTGGAAACGCCAGAAGATGTGCTCTTGCTCGGCCCTCTGCGCGACCCCATCAACGGCCAGGAGAGTATTTTTGTGGCCGGGGCGGTGCGGAGCGAAGGGGGTCAGATCATAGGCATCCTGGGAGGCCGGACTGGCTTGACGCCTATCCGCAATGTGCTGGCCAGAACACTCCCGATCAACCTGTTTGGCATGACCGGTGAGTATTATCTTGTCCGCGAAGGCAGGCAGTATGTGACCGTGCCACGCTTTGATCCCGGTGCTGCCCTGGCCAACGACGAGATCGTGCCCACCGCCTTGATGGGAATCGACGGCAGCGGTACGTGGACAGACTATCGGGGCCACCGTGTGATCGGTGCCTATCTGTGGATCGAGCCACTCCAGATGTCTCTGATTATCAAGCAGGACCTGGATGAGGCACTGGCCGCCTCGCGGGAGAATCTTCAGGCGAACCTCCGCCTGGGGGCGCTCATGATCCTCCTGGCAGTGTTGGTGGGTGTTGTCTTCTCGCGCGCTATCGCTGGCCCGCTGATCGCCCTCTCCGAGACAGCGGAGCGTCTCTCGCGGGGCGACCTCGAGGCGCAGGCCCCTCCCACCCGCATCCTTGAGTTCCAGCAAGTAGGCCGGTCGCTTGGGCACATGACCCAACGGTTGAAGACGTTGCTCGACCAGCAGGAGGAGATCATCCGCGCTCGGACGCGCCAGCTTCAGATCACGGCTCAGATCGGCCACGCCATTGCTGCCGAGACCGATCTCGACCGCCTGCTGGAGGTGACGATCACCAGCATCCGGGATCAGTTAGGGCACTATCACGCCCAGGTCTTCCTGTTGGACGATCTACGCCAATACGCTGTGTTGCGTGCCAGCACTGGCGAGGCGGGCCGGATGCTGATGGAAAGCGGCCACCGGCTCCCCGTAGGTTCGCGCTCCGTAATCGGGCAGGTGACCAGCCTCGGCCAGCCAGTACTCGCCAGCGACACGGCACATGCCGAGTACTGGATGCCCAACCCCCTGCTGCCAGACACCCGCGCTGAGGTGGCTGTCCCGATCCGTCTTGGCGAGCAGGTCATCGGGGCGCTGGACGTGCAATCCCAGCACGCTGAGGCCTTCGATCAGGAAACAATTGCGGCATTACAAACCATCGCCGACCAGCTTGCGGTGGCGCTCCGCAACGCCCAGCTTTTTGAGGAGAAGGAGGGCCTCATCTCTGCCTCCGTGCAACTCACCCAGCTTCTCACCCGCGATGGTTGGGATTCGTACGTGGCTGAGCGCAGTCAGCCGAATGCACCCCTCGGCTTCACTTACGACCTCATCAACGTAAAGTCCCTGGATAAAGCGTCTCCGGGTCAGCCTGAAGGTGGGGGGAATGGTCAAGACCTGCGGCTGCCGATCGCGCTGCGCGGTGAGGTGATCGGCGATCTGGAGGCAGCGCTACCCCCCGGCGAAACCTGGTCGGATGAGGAGCGCGAGCTGGTTGGCCAGGTACTTGACCGGGTAGCCCTGGCCCTCGAGAATGCCCGCCTGTTTGAGCAAACGCAGCTTTCCCTTCAGGAGTCCACCCGGCTCTACCAGGCCAGCCGACGCATTGCCGCTGCTGACTCGGTATCGCATCTGGCCGAGGAGCTAGTTGCCCTGGCTACCATCGAGGCAGCGGATCGCGTCGCTGTGCTGCTGCTGGATGCGCCCGATCACCCTCCCGGCGACCGCTGGGTGGAGCGGATCGGCTGGTGGGCACGCCATGCTGACGACCCTGCCAGCAGCTTGCCCGTGCATCTGCGGACCGGCCAGGCCCCCCTACTGGGCATCGAAGGCACACCGTTGGAAGGCCGCGTGATTGACGATGTGGCGTCTGACCCAGAGCTTTCTGCCCCAGCCCGTGAGAACCTGATACAGTTAGGGGTGAAATCAGCGGCCACTCTGCCGCTGGTGGCCGGTCGCCGCACCATCGGCTGGCTGGTAGTGCACAGCTTGACACGCACCCGCGCCTTTAACGAGGCCACCATCCGCTTTTATCGTACGCTGGCCGACCAGGCAGCAACCGGCCTGGAAAGCCTCCGCCTGCTGGAACAAGCCCAGACCCGCGCCCGCCGTCTCCAGGCCACCAACGAGGTCTCGCGGGCTGCCTCCTCGATTCTCGACCCGGACATCCTGCTGCCGCTGGTTGTAGATCAGGTAAGCCAGGCGTTTGGCTACTACCATGTGCAGGTGTTCCTGGTGGATGACCTGGGCGAGTGGGCCATCCTGCGTGCCAGCACTGGCGAGGCCGGCCAGAAGCTGTTGGCGGAGGGCCACAGGCTGGCCGTTGGCTCCCGCTCCGTGATCGGGCAGGTGACAGAGACCGGCGAACCGATGATCGTCCGCGATACGGACACCGACCCGATCCACCAGCGTAATGAGCTACTGCCTGAAACCCGTTCTGAGATGGCGCTCCCGCTCAAGACTGGCGACCGTGTGATTGGTGCGCTGGATGTGCAGAGCACCCAGATCAATGCCTTCGATGCGGAGGCTCAGGCCATTCTAACCTCCCTGGCGGGCGAGATCGCCATCACTCTAGAGAATGCTCAGCTTTTCCAGGAGATTCAGGATCGGGTCGCTGAGCTGGCCACCATTAACTTGGTCTCGCAGGCGGTGTCGCGCGCCACAACCCTCGATGAGGTTTACGAGGTGGTGGGGGCGCAGCTTCAGCGCACCTTCGGCGCCCGTAACGGCTTCCTTGCAGTTCTGGAGCCAGCAACAGGCATGATCCACCTGCCGATCTTCCTGGAGGATGGTGAGCTGGTGCCGGACATCCCGCCGCAGCCGCTGGGCGCGGGCATTACCAGCCACGTTCTCAAGTCTAAGCAGGTGCTGCTGATCAACGAGAACCTGGAAGAAGAAGCGCGCAAGTTGGGCGCCCAGGTCATAGGATCGATCACTAAGAGTATGCTGGCCGTGCCGCTGCTGATCGGCGAAGAAGCCATCGGCGTGATCAGCATCCAGGATCAACACACCGAGCACGCCTACACTGAAGCTCACGTTCGACAGCTCACCACGTTGGCTGCCTACATCGCTGTCAAGATTCGTAACGCTGAGCTGCTGGAAGAGGCACAGCGCCGCGCGGGCGAGCTAGGCTTCCTGTTCAACGTAACGCGCGCTGCTGTGGCCACCAGTGACCTTGATGCCTCACTGTCCAATGTGGCCGAAATCCTGCTCAACGAGATCGCAGGTGCGGAGTCGGCTATCATCTATCTTGCCTCCACCGATGGCGACCGGTTGGAACCCCATGCAGCAGTGGGCTATGGGCGCGACCTTGCCTCACGCGGGGCACTAAGATGGGACCAGGGCCTTATCGGCCACGTCGCCACCACCGCCAAGCCGCTGATCGTCGATGACGCGCAAGCCGACCAGAGGTCAGCGGGCAGTGGCGATGATCGTACTCGCGCTGCTGTGATCGTCCCGCTCATGTCGGCAGCCGGCATGATCGGGGTGCTGGCAGTTGAAAGCACCCGCCCAGGCGTGTTTGGAGAAGGCGACCTGCGGCTGCTCGAAACTGCATCCGGCACGCTGACAGCTATTATCCAGAACGCCCGCCTGCTGGATGAGATCTCACGCGCCAATGAACAGCTCCAGGAGCTTGACCGTCTGAAATCGCAATTCCTGGCGAACATGAGTCACGAGCTTCGCACGCCCCTGAACTCGATCATCGGTTTCTCGCGCGTCATGCTCAAGGGCATTGACGGCCCGCTGACCGATCTGCAAGCTCAGGACCTGACTACCATCTACAACTCTGGCCAGCACCTCCTGGCGTTGATCAACAACATCCTCGACCTGTCTAAGATCGAGGCCCGGATGATGGAGATTCAACCGGAGTACATCTCTCTGATCGAGATCATTGATGGCGTGATGTCTACAGCCAAGGGCCTGACCAAAGACCGGCCCATTGATCTGTTCAGGGAAATCGAGCCAGGGCTGCCGCAGGTGTATGGCGACCCTGTGCGTATCCGGCAGATCCTGCTGAATCTGGTCGCTAACGCGGCCAAGTTCACCAAAGAGGGCAGCATCACGGTCCGCGCCGCCCGCAAAGATGCTGACCCGCAGACCGGCGAGCCACCGCGTGTCCAGATCGACGTGATTGATACCGGCATCGGCATTCCGGTGGACAAACTCGACACGATCTTCGAGGCATTCCAGCAGATCGATGGATCGACCACTCGCCAGTACGAGGGCACAGGGCTGGGTCTGCCTATTTCCAAGAACTTCGTCGAACTGCATGGGGGCCGAATCTGGGTCGTTAGCCAACCCAACGAAGGCTCGACCTTCAGCTTCACCATCCCTCTGCACCCATCACAGAGGGTGGCGGATTCCGAAGAACCCATTACCCGCCCGGCGGGCGATGCTCGTCCGCTGGTGCTGGCGGTGGACGACGAGCCAGGCGTGCTTGATCTGTATAGGCGCTACCTCGAAAAGGAGGGTTACGCCGTTGTCGGCCTGGGCCACGCCAATGACCTGGTGAGCCATGTCCGACAGCTTCAGCCCAAGGCGGTCATCCTCGACCTCAATCTGCCGGGCAAGGATGGCTGGCTGGCAATCGATGACCTGAAACAGGATATAGAAACGCAGCATGTGCCAGTGATCGTGTGTAGCATTGACGAGGATCGCGCGCGCGCCCGTAGCGCTGGCGTGGCTGACTATCTGGTCAAACCAATCATTGAGGAAGACCTGATCGCTGCCATCCGGCAGGTGGCAGATGGCTCTCCGCTGCCGCTCCGCACGGCTGTGGTCATTGATGCCAACCCGGAATACGGCCAATACGTCCGGGAGGTGCTGGAAGACACAGGTTACTTCAGCGTCCGCACTGCCACCGTTGGATTTGAGGGCCTGCAGACCCTCCAGGAAGTCAACCCCGACGTATTGGTGATTGACGTGGACCTGAATGACATGGATGGCTATGGGCTGTTGGTGGCCCTACGCTCCCAATCGGAGACCAAAGACATCCCGGTTCTGATATTGACCGCCCGTGAGATCAGCCCTGAGGAGATGAACAGGCTGGGCATGGAGACAGTTGAGTATCTCAGCAAGCATGATCTGACCGCTGAGCGTCTGATCACGGGCCTGTACGCTGTTATGGAGCGCGCCTCTCGACTGGCGTAGCTACTGGCCACGGCAGCATCATGTCAGAGGGTGCGGAGCCAAAAGGCCCTGCACCCTTCTACTTCGCATACTACCTGAAATGAGATACCAATGAGAGTGCGGATTCAGATCACCTGCCCGTATTGCGGCTATGCTGAAGACTATACCCGTCTGCTGGGCGCCTGCCCCAACTGCGGTGGAGGTTACCTCAACGCCGATTACGAGGTTGAAGGCCGCCTTCCTTGGCCTGACGACCTAGCAGGCCGCCCACACAGCATGTGGCGTTTCCGTGAGCTGCTGCCAATCCGAGACCCAGCCCACATTGTCAGCATGGGTGAGGGCGATACCCCCTTGCTTCGCTTCGATAACCTGGGGGCGATGCTGGGCCTCCGCCACTTGTATGTCAAGGATGAGCGCCAGGGGCCAACCGGGTCGTTCAAAGACCGACAGGCGTCGCTGGCGATCTCCGCGCTGCGCGAGTTGGGCATTGATGAGATGGTGGTTGCCAGCACCGGGAACGTCGCCATCGCGTACTCAGCCTATGCTGCCCGCGCTGGGATCAAGCTATGGTGTTTCACCATCTCCAGTGTGCCGGCGGAGAAGATGCGCGAGGTAACACTTTACGGCACTGAGCTGGTGAAGGTCACCGGAACCTACGATCAGGCCAAACAGGTTGCTGAGCGCTTCGCTCAATACCGGAATATCTTCCTGGATCGCGGCGTCAAGGGTATTGCTGCCAAAGAGAGCATGAAGACCATTGCCTTCGAGATCGCGGAGGCGCTGGGCGCGATTTATGGCCCTTCCCCCAACGGTGCACCCTGGCGCACCCCGCACTGGTACATCCAGTCGGTGAGTGGGGGGCTAGGCCCCATCGGGGTGATGAAGGGCTTCCGAGAACTGGAACGCTTTGGCCTTTCGGCAGGCTTGCCTAAGCTGGGGAATATCCAGGCGTCGGGCTGCGCCCCGATGGTGCAGGGCTGGCAGGCCGGTCTGGAGGATGCGCCACCGGTGCTCCAGCCCAAGACCCGCATTGCGACCGTCGCAACGGGTGTGCCGGGCATCTCGTATGCCATCCTGCGGAGCGAGGTGCTGGCTTGCGGCGGCACGTTCGAATCGGTCAGCGACGAGGATGCCTATCGCGCCCTCAAGACCGTCGCCCAACTGGAGGGCCTGTCCGTTGAACCTGCCACCGCTCTTGCCTTTGCCGGGTTGATCAAGATGGTACGCCAGAAGATGATCGATCCCGACGAGGTCGTAGTGGTCAACTGCTCTGGGCACACTTTTCCTGTGGAGACCCATATCCTCGGCGGTGAACTGGGCCGTGATGTGGATGTTCGCCCGGCGGCGCATGAGGCGGTTCCGACCGAGGGCTTGTTGGCTGCGCTGCAAGCCGTTGACACCCGCATCACGCAGGCCATCGTCATCGAGGACGACCCGGATGCATCCCGGCTTATGGCGCGCATTCTCAAGGCGCACGGCGTTCAGGAAATCCGCCAGGCCTTTGACGGGCAGACAGGCATTGAGGCGGTGCAACACATCCGCCCCGATCTGATCATCCTCGACCTGATGATGCCACATATTGACGGCTTTGGTGTGCTGGAACGGTTGAAGGCAGACGAGAATCTGCGCGATGTGCCAGTCGTAGTGGTGACAGCCAAAGACCTCACCCCCGACGAACGCGCCCGGCTGACTGGGCAGGTGCGGAGCCTGCTGCACAAGGGTTCCTTCCTGGATGGATCAGTGCTGCAAGACCTGCTCGATGAGAAGCTGCGGTAGGAACAAGGCGGACCGCGCCTCTGCGCCGGAATCGTGAGATGTGTCTATTCTGAGGGCTCTGAACCCAGCAGCCCCATCCAAAGTGCCGCCTGCTGCGGCGAGGCCAGCGCATGACGCACTCGCGCGATCACTATGTTGGCACAGTGGCAGCGCTCATCACCCCGCTGCTGATGGGTGCGGCCCCGATCTTCGGCAAGCTGGCGATCCGCTCCGGTATCGACCCCTATACACTCGCTGCGCTCCGGACTCTGGCTGCAGCAGCCCTGCTGTGGGTCGCCTGTGGGTTATTTTTCCGGCGCTATATCTATATCTTCCCTGCTGGCCTGCTGGCGACCGTTGTGGTCGGGTTTGTCAACGGCCTAGGGTCACTGCTGTACTACAACGGGTTGTTACTGCTGGATAACGCCTCGCTGGCCCAGCTCCTCAATATGTTGTATGTGGTCTTCGTTATGTTGCTCACCCGCCTATATGGAGGTCATATCTCGCGGCTTAGCTTGGTTCGGGCCATCCTGGCGATCTTTGCCGCCTATCTGTTGGCCGCCTTCGACGCAGAAGCGCATGGCTCACTGCACTGGCTGGGCGTCGGCCTCATGATCGGGGGGGCGTTCATGTACGCCTATCATGTCGTCTTGAGTCAGCGCGGGATGTACGAAATGCCCGCCCCAACGATGGCTCTGTATGCCCTGACCTGGATGGCCGCCACGGCGCTGGTCGCGCGGTTAGCCTTCCGAGGCTACAACGGCACGGGCTGGCTCCCCGCGCAGCCGCCTGGTTGGTGGTTTGTGGCAGGCCTGACCATGGTCACTGCCCTCTCGCGGGTGACGCTGTTCGCAGGCGTGCGTAATCTGGGTGCAATCCACACCATCCTGCTCAACGTCGCTGAGATCGCCGTGACACTGATCGCGGCCTATATCTGGCTGGGCGAGATGCTGACCCCAACGCAGTGGGTTGGGGTGCTGGTGCTGCTATCGAGCGTGATCCTCTCCCGCTGGGATACTCAGGTGCGTGATACAGCCTACCGACCCCTGCTCCATCCCAGCCCATTGGGCGGTTTCCCCCTGCCGAGCGAGCCGATCACTCCCACTCGTTTTTCCACCGTCTCCCGCCTATACCGACGCCGCCCCCGCACCGATCCCGACGGGCAACGATAAACTCGACCGACTCTGTCTCCCGCTGGGGTGGGAGCGGCAAGACGCGATCACCCTGCCGGAACGCTCGCTGAGCGGTTGAACCCCGCCCACGCGAGCTTGTATAGCAGCCCCCCCGTGCTGCGGCGCGTCCCTTTCTGCACCAGCGCCAGCCAGCGTGCTTCAGCGGCATCGGCTTCAGCAAAGCATCGCACTGAGGTTTCCATTCGCTCAGAGGCCGGGTCGCGCGCACAAGCTAACCCCACCTCAATGAACTGCCGCTCCAGCTCAGCACGTTCATCGCGGTACAGGGAACTCAGCACTGCATAGTCGCGCAGCGTGGCCCGGTGTAGCGCCTCTGTCGCCAGAACAGGGTTGCCCCGTCATAGGTCCCTGTCGGGGTCGGGCCAGTATCAGGCAATTCGGCGCCCAGCCAGACCGGCTTGAAAAGGCTGATGCAGGGGGCTGCCGTCCCGGTCACGAAGTGCGCCTGAGTACCTGGCGCAAGGTGGGAGACCATCGAACCAGTGGTCTGGCTCTGGCGGATCGGCCCGAACCCGGCGTGCATACACACCTCGGCGCCGGTGATCCCCCGACCGGGTGTCCAGCCTGGCCCGGCCCCTTCCCCGTGATCGCGCAGGGCGTTCATCACATGTTCAACCGTGATCGCCCCTCGCGCAGCAGCCAGAACATCGCGGGTGCGGCACTCCCGATGGCGACAGTCGCTGAATCGGGTGTACACCGGCTCAGAATAACATCGCGCAAAGTTGAAGTCATCACGCCCCCGGCACCACTTTCGTTCAACGGCGTATTGCACCAGATCATCCGAGGCAAGATCCCATTCACCCTGGATGGTGATCCCATTAGAGATGGTGCGAATATCCCTGACTTGCTCGGCAGCCCACTGTCTGCCCGCTGTTTCCAGTACCCAGGCGTCGGTAGGGTCGGCGATGATGAAGCTGTTGTGATAGTAGATAGGGTGCTGAAAGCCGCAGTTGCCGCCCTGGCCGTACGTTTCCAGCAGGGCTGTGATCACGTCGAGGGCCTCTCTGGCGGTCCTGGCTCGTTCCAGCGCCAGCCGCAGCAGATCCATCCCGATCAGGCCGGGCTTTTTCTCGTAGGGGACCTTCGTGAAAACTGCCTCGTTGCCGATGGCAACGCCGTGTTCATTGGCTCCCATCTCAGCGCCCCATATCCAGAAGGGCTTGGCAAGCAGCACCTCATACGTTTCTCCGACCTGCGGAACCTCGATATAGGTGCACTGCACCCTGCTGCCCGGCACATGCTTCGCGCTTGGAACGCGCAGCAGGTGGTGAGCCTCATTCGGCTCCCGATCCGAGTTCTTACCGAAGATCGTCACGCCATCAGCAGTGACGTTACCCAGAGCAACCACCGTATCACACATTGGACAATGCCTCGATGGCCTCCACCAGTGCCCAGACAAAGGCATAGTTCCGATCCAGCACCTGCGGGATCAGATTGGCGAACACGTCGTCCTTGTGATGCCAGTATAGAGCAGGCCCATCGTAAGCGAACCGCGTCCCGCCCTCGTCAATCCCGATCACCGTGATCGCCGGGACGCCCGCGCGGATCGCATCCACCATCTCCGTATGCCCCCCGCCAACTTGTGTCGGGTGCGCGGCCAGTTCAGGATGCTGCTGCGCCACGGCTTCAGCCAGCGCAATCATTTCCGGTGAAGCGCGTGTTGTAAACAGGTTGATGGTGCTTTCGCGCACCAGGTAGCCCGGGCCATCGCGCCCCAGCATCTCTAACACCAATGCGCGCGGTTTCACCAGCTCCGCACGGTGGCGGCGGTAGAAATCCTGTGCGCCGTAGTGCTTGACTTCCTCGCAGCCTGTGCAGACCAGCCACACCCGCGTATGCGTCAACGGTTCGGCCCTCAGCCGCTCGCCAAGCGCTAGCACCAGCCCGGCAGCAGTGGCATTGTCATTGGCCCCGTGGCTGAAGGGAGCCAGCTCGCCTTCCAACATCAGCCCACCGAGGACCAGCGCACAGATCGCGCCGGGAAAGGTTAGCCAGGGCCAGATCAATGGCGACTGCGTGGCCAGCCCGACCGCGTATAACACAACCAACGCCACGAAGTTGAAGTAGATGGTCGTAGCTGCCACTCGCCAGAAGTTGATCCAGCCCGTCGAGCGAAAGATCAGCGCAGCGTGGTTAGTATCCAGATGCCCCATCAGGATCAAATCCTGCCGGTGCTCCCCAGACGGCAGGATCGTTGCCACGATGTTCTGGCTCGGCGCGCGGGGCAGCAGGCGGCGGATCGGGTTATCGAGAAACAGCAGCTCCAGGCTCTGAGACCCCACCGCTACCAGGGCCAGAGCTAGCGCCACTGCTGCCCCGATTCGTCCTCCCAGCGGGTAGACCAGGTACGAAAGCAGCATTCCTCCCGCAACGGCCAGGTGCAGGCCATAGATCGTCACCGCGCTCTGAAAGGTCTCCACGCGGGGGGCCAGTTCGAGGCTACTGAGCACCTCAGCGCAATAACTCGCTGCCCGATGCTCACCCTCGCGGGTCGATCCGCGTGGCCCGATCTCCTCAGCCAGCACACGGATATGTCCCCGCCACGTTTCCAACTGCTGTAGATCGCTATAGGTCATGGATCAAGCCGCTCCCCGCTGCTGCGCCTGATCACGCCAGCGTGCTTCTCCAGTGTAGCCTTGCCTTGCTATCCCGTCAAAGCCCTCACAGCAGCTGATCTGTCTCAACTGCGTCATCCCCGAGCTTGCTGGTGTTCAGACACACCGCGAACGCCCAGCGGGGAAATGGGGGTATCTCCCTCTTGCAGCAGGATTCAGCCCATGTTATTCTGCGCTTGGTGACTGCATTTGTGGGCAGGGAGACTGATGGTGCAACACCGGCAAACACATCCCCGGCAGGCACAGGGGTCGGCACACTGGCTGCTGGCGGTTGGCATGTCCGCTGCTGCTGGCGCTCTGGCTATCTTCTGGTGGATGGCTGCCCCACCCTCCATGGCCTCCGTCCCACCTCCCTATGGACCATCCGGGCCAGGAGGATGCTCCGGCAGCAGCCCTAATGGAATCTGCGACACCACCAACGGCGAGACCTGTGCGACCTGCCCCGCTGACTGCGGCCCCTGCGATGAGCCAGATACGGGCTGCGACAACGATGGCCTGTGTGAGCCAGACCGCGATGAGGGAACTTACAACTGCGGCGATTGCCCACCTGTGTGCGGGGATCAAATTTGTGCGCCGGACGAGATCAACGCCTGCCAGGCCGACTGCACGCCGCACCGGACCTGCGGTGACGGTGTATGCAGCGCTTTTGAAGAATTTGCTAACTGCCCGCTCGATTGCGACCCGCCCAGCGCCACACCTTCTTTAACGCTTATTCCCACCCGCACTCCAATCCTGGCTGCCACGCTGGAGGAAGCTAGCCCTCTCCCTGCTACGTCGGAACCCGAAGCCACGGAAGAATCCACCACCGAAGCAAACACAGAGCCAACTGCCACCCCTACCGCGGCGGAGGAAGAGCGGGGGCCTACTCCTACCCCCACCCCTATCCCGGCCAACTGCCGTCTCGTCGGGAGCGATGCCATCCACGCGGATGTGGTGGAAGCATTGGTCGAAGTGACGGGGGGCTACCGGCCCATCTACTGGGTTATCTGTGATACCCCGCCCGATGAGGTTTGCATCCCCTTCGACCCCATCCTGGCCGTGCCCGATGCCAATCTCGATGCCATGCGTCTACTGGATTGTATCGCCAGTGGGGCCTGCACGGTCTTCCACGCCACTTCGCTAGACGAAGGTGAGGTCTGCTTTCAGTCTACGCCCGGCAGAGACCAGCCTCTGTGTGCCGAAGGCTGCTCCTTTGCCCGTGTGCCAACCCAGCCCGTCCTACCATCGCCCCCCAGCCTGATCCTGTTGCTCCTGGTGCTGCTTATCGTTGGCGCGATGATCCTGATCATCTTGCTGCTGCTCATACGTCGCCGCCGCGAGCGTGAGCACGAGGAGATTCTCGACGCCGACCTGGGAACGACTTGATCGCATCCTGGCGGCTTGCCGGAGCGCCGACTGTCAATTCCGGCCACAGCTCTGGTAGTTGCCTCCCAGGATGACCACATAATCCACCATCCGGTTGGGGTCGGGCTGGGCAATCACGTCTGCGTCGGCCACGCGCAGCAGGTGCTGCATCAAGATCAACTGGCGAGTTTTCTGCCGTCCGGTGTAATCGTAAATCACCGTGCGCGGGAAGTTCGGCGCTTCCGCTGCCCTGCCTGTCGGGATCGCCTCCAGCCCCTCCCAGCCCAGCCGGTCGGCAGCCACCTCATCCAGTCGCTCGATGCCTGTCCCGTTGCGAACTTCCACCAGCACGGAGTTCTGCACGACGTAGTTCTGGGCAGGGGGTTGCATCGCCAACGCGATCAAGTCCTCAGAGAGGCCGGGGTTGGGCAGAAAGACGCTGGCGTTCGTGCCCGGCTCCGTCCAAGCGGTCAGGTAGCCCGGCCAGATGATGTAGCTGCGTATCTCGTTCGGCTCCAGGTCGGCAGCAATAGGCAGCAATTCTAGCAGGTTGCCCAGCCCCATATCGGTATCAACCAGATCGTTGTACTGCTGCCACAACTCCGGCACGCGAGTCAGGGTCAGCAGACCCCGGCTGCGAGCCGTGTATAGGATAGCACGCAGCACCTGCTGTTGGCGTCGAGCACGGTCAAAGTCACTCGACCCCTCACGCACGCGGGAGTACCACAGCGCCATATACCCATCCAGACGGTGCACGCCCACCGGCAGTGTGTACTCGATCCAGTTCGCATCGTCGCCGGTGTAATCAACCCACTCTTGGTAAGTGGCGAAGTCATTGGCGCTCACCGACGTATCGCGCAGACGGTGGCCCGTCAGAGCGCAATCCACTGGGATGTCAATCCCACCCAGGATATCGACGATCTCCTTGAATCCATCGAAGTCCACCCGCGCATAATGATGAATGGTGATGCCGAAGTTATACAGCAACGTTTCTTTGACCAGCCCTGGCCCGCCGCCTGGCCAGCCTACCGCCGCCCCACGTGAATCGGCTACGTTGATCCGCGCCATTGTGTAGCCCGGTATGTACACATACAGATCACGCGGGATCGACAGCATATTGACCGTGCCCTCGGCCTTGTTGATCGAAACCACCACCAACGTATCGGTGCGGTAGCCGCCATCGTCGGGGCGTTTATCGCTGCCCATCAACAGGATGTTGACCACTTCCCTCGGCACATTGAGCCGAGCGACGGGGGTCGGGATGGCCGTTGCAGGAGGCGTGGCCGGTGTGGCGTATGTACCAGTATCAATGCGCACCGTGGCTGCCGGGACAGGCGTCGGCGAGGCCGTGGGGGAGGGGGTAGGCGTCTCAGTCGGCGGGCGAGTCCCGGTTGGGGTG
>Ga0209101_1000490_pt1 | contig 32182 bp, 29 predicted proteins | sample ConPoolayeCmetaG_FD_185481 | JGI IMG/M metagenome (GOLD analysis project Ga0209101, IMG submission 185481) | Hot spring microbial mat communities from California, USA to study Microbial Dark Matter (Phase II) - Cone Pool mat layer C metaG... ...
TCTCCTTGTGGCGGGGCTGCGACCACCAAGTTTGCCACCCGCAAATCAAGATGCACGCTCGAGCCCACCAGCGCGGATCGGCAGGCCCCTATTGGTACGGCGCAGCGGCAGGTGTAAAATGAATGTTTGAAATACGAAATCGGTCGCCAGCCGTGCTGGAACACAGAGGGGGACGTGTCGCCGCGCTGCCCGGAGTATTTCGCCCCCATCGATAGTGGCGATTGGGCCCTATCGGCCGTCGGTGCGGCAAACAACACAGGTTTGCAAGCTCAGGTATGCTGAGCGGTTTTTTTCCAGATTTGTGGCGTATAAGTTATTGCGGTTCATAGACTTGCGGTGTGCGGTGCATGGGCGGTGGGCCGTTTTCGAGGCAAAAACAGCGCAGTTCAGCCTGCGCAAAGCATAAATTTTGGGTCTTTGGCAAGCCATCTCGAAACAAGTCAACTATTAGGGGTTATTGGAGCGCTTCGATGAAACCCGATATTCATCCCAGATACGTTGTAACAAAGGTCACTTGCGGTTGCGGAAACAGCTTTATCACCCGCAGCACGGTGCCGGAAATAAAGGTGGACATCTGCAACGTGTGCCATCCTTTCTACACCGGCAAGCTGAAGTACGTGGACACGGCCGGTCGGATCGAGCGGTTCCAGAGGAAGTTTGCCGCTACAGGGTACACCAGCGTTACCCGCGGAAAGAAAAAGACTTCCGAAGAGACTGCCCAGGACCAGCAACAATCTTGACGACCTTGGTCGATTCCGGTTGGGCGGTGCAGCCGCAGGCAAGCACCATTGGCGGTACGCATTATGACGGTGCAACAGTTAACCCCGATGCGCGAAGAGCTGGAGCGGAAACTGCGCCGCTTCGAGGAGTTGGAGAAACTGCTGGTTGATCCGCAGGTTCTTGCCAACGCAGGCCGGATGGCGCAGATTGCCCGCGAACACGGCGCGCTGGCCAAATTGGCCATCAAGTACCGCCGCTTCAAGCAGCTTAACGACCAGATCGCCGACGCGCTGGCGATGCTCGAGGGCGACGACGCGGAGATGCGCGAGCTGGCTGAGGCCGAATTGCACAAACTCAGAGCGGAGCGCGAAGAGTACTGGAACGATCTGCTGGAACTTACCGTCGGCGGCGAGGACCTCAACCGTACCCGATGCATTCTGGAGATTCGTGCCGGCACGGGCGGTGAAGAGGCAGCGCTGTTCGCCCGGGACTTGACAGAGATGTATCGTCGCTATGCCGAGGAGAACGGTTGGAAGATAGAAGTGCTCGACATGAACCCCACCGAACTGGGGGGATTCAAGGAAATCGTCCTCGGTCTGGAAGGCGAGGGGGTGTTTCGCAAACTTCAGTTCGAAAGCGGCGGACATCGGGTGCAACGGGTGCCAGAGACCGAAGCCAAAGGGCGCATCCATACCTCGGCGGCCACCGTGGCCGTCCTGCCCGAACCGGAGGATGTGGAAATCGAGCTTAAGCCCGAAGATTACCGGGTAGATATCTTCCACGCCAGCGGCCCTGGCGGGCAGCACGTCAACAAGACCGCCTCGGCAGTGCGGCTGACGCACTATGCCACCGGCATAGTGGTGCAATGCCAGGACGAGAAGAGCCAGCACAAGAACAAGGCCAAGGCCTTGCGGGTGTTGAAGAGCCGAATCTACGAGGCGATGCAGCGGGCCGAGCATCAGAAGCGCGCCGCCCAGCGCCGCACCCAGATCGGTTCCGGCGATCGCAGCGAAAAGATTCGCACCTACAACTTTCCGCAAAATCGCGTGACCGATCATCGCATCAACCGCAATTGGAACCTGGATCAGATCATTGCCGGGCACTTGGACCCGCTAGTCGAAGCCCTGCTGGAACAGCAACGGCAGGAACTACGGGCGATGTTCGGCACAGTGGAATAGCGGCCCGGCGGCTTGCAAGCCGGCAACCGAAAGCTGGCCGACGGCCTGATTTTTGCGCCGTGGCTGGCAGCCGACAAGCTTCTGGCATCGCTCAGCGCATTGCTGCTATACTTGCGGTCGGGGCCGATGGGCTGAAAAGCAGGCCAGCTTTTTTAGGCCAGCCGAACAGCACCGATGGGCCAGCCAAAACAGCACCGGAGGCTGTGTGGCCGCTGGCCATAGCCCACGGCTGCGATCAACAGCAACTCACAACGCCATGTCCGAAGTGTGGACTGTCGGCCGACTGCTCCAGTGGACCACGGAGTACTTCAAGCAACACGGCGCCGATACCCCGCGACTGGACGCCGAAGTGCTGTTGGCCGAGGCGCTGGGCTGCCAGCGAATCGACCTGTACACGGCATACGAGAGCATTCCCAGCCAGGAGCAGCGGGCGGTTTTCCGCGAGATGGTGCGCCGCCGTGCCGCTGGCACCCCCGTAGCATATTTGACTGGCCGGCGCGAGTTCTATTCCCTTAGCTTTCGGGTCACCCCTGCGGTGCTGATCCCACGTCCCGAAACCGAATTGCTCGTCGTAGCTTTGCTGGATTTGGCGCGGCAGCGGGCGGGTGGGGCCGAGGTTCGCATCGCCGACGTGGGCACCGGCAGCGGGATAATCGCCGTGTGCGCTGCGAAGCACTTGCCGGCGGCCAGGGTGACGGCGATCGACATCAGTCCCCAGGCGCTGGAGGTCGCCCGCAGCAACGCCCTGGAGCACGGGGTGGCCGAGCGGATCGAGCTGGTGTGCAGCGATCTGTTCCAGTCGGTGCCGGCGGAGCAGACTTTCGATTTCGTGGTTAGCAATCCGCCTTATGTGGGCAGCCAGCACGCCGATGCCGTATCACCCGAGGTACGCCAGCACGAACCGCCCGTGGCGCTGTTTGCCGGCCCGCGAGGCACCGAGGTCATCCAGCGGCTGATCCCTCAGGCTGCCGAGCGGCTGGCGGCGGGCGGATACCTGCTGATCGAAGTCAGCCCGATGATCCACGACGCCGCCCAGGCGATGCTCCAGTCCGATGGGCGCTTCGACGTGGCGCCGACGCTTAAGGATTTCGCCCGACTGCCGCGCGTACTCCAGGCCAGACGGCGGTGAAGCGGACCGCACCGGGCGCCGCCATCGCGCAGGGGGTTGCAGCCCAGGGCGTTGCGTTGTAGAGGTGCGCAGCGGGTTGCAGCGCGGCAGCCCTTGTGGACGATAGCCGTTGCTGGATAATGGGGCAAACCGACCATCAGCAAGAGCTTTGTGGTTTCAGGAGTTACACAGATGACCGACAACGGCAACGAACAAACGCTGGTGTTGATAAAGCCTGATGCGTTGAAAGTATCGCTGACCGGATACATCCTCTCCCAGTTTTCCGAGTTTCATACAGGGTTGCGTTTTGCTGGAGCGAAGATTGTGCATGTCAGTCGGATGCTGGCCGAAGAGCACTATGCCGAGCACAAGGGAAAGCCCTTCTTCCCCAGTTTGATCCGCTACATTCTCGGTGAGATCCATTACGCCGATTTGCCGCATCGCCGCCGAGTGATCGCCATCGTGTACTGCGGGCCGGAGGCCGTGAAAAAGGTGCGCGGCATCGCCGGCCCTACCAATCCTCACGAAGCACGCGAGCGGGCGCCGGGAACGATCCGGGCGTTGGGCACAGTGGTACCGATCAAGGACGATAAAGGACAGATTATCGGCGAACGGCTCGATAACCTGGTACACGCTTCCGCCAGTTTGGCCGAGGCCGAACGGGAAATAAAACTTTGGTTCAAGCCCAGCGACATCATGCCCTATATGCGCGCCTATCCCGCCGTACGTTGCACGCAACACTACTACTACAAGGACAAGACGCTTTTTACGTCGTACGTGCCGGGCAGTTGTTGCATCATGGCGCCGGGTACGCTGGTCTGGCAATCCGACTTGGAAACGCTGGAAAAGTTCTGTCGCGGCGAGCCGATCTCTTCCACTGTCGAATCGGTCGTAGCCAAGTACCTGATCAACGAAGAGACGATCGACTCCTAGCCTGGGACGGGAAAGCTCGGAGGCAACTCACTACGGAAAACCCTTAAGGGGTGACGTGACTTCGCAAAGTAGAACTTTCGCACTATCGATTTTCGCGAAAGGTAGTGACCGCCTGATCTAAAGCTTTTCCTTGTGTTCTGTGTCACCACCTTTTACTTATGCCAATAAGAGCAATGTTCTGGGAGTATCTGGAAGTCCAATAATCTCACCGCGATGTGCCTGTCGTGGATAGCTTGCTATGGCGATCGTGCCGCAGATGAGGATTGCGGCTGGTGCGGTCGGCTTGCGTCTTTTCGGGTTGCCGATGAGCGATCGGCTCTTCAGACGTGTGCTCCAACCGAGCGGCTTGCTGGCAGGTCACGCAGCACCGTGCCTACATCGACCCCGCCTTCGGCCGCACCAGTCTTGCCGTTCAACCCCGCAAAGATACGCCTGCGCACTTCCAACAGCGCCTGTTGTTGTGGGCGAAGCCACAGGCCGATGTAATCCGGGTCGAAGCGATCCGGATCGACGAACAGCAAAGCAGCGTTTTCCAAGCCCTGTGCGCGGGCAAGCTGCCACAACAACCAGGTCTGTTTCCAACTCAGCCGGTGGGCGCGGCACAGGCTGAGAAACAAGCGTTTCGGGCTATTGAGCGATCGCCTGCGGCAACGGGCTGCAACTAGGCCGACAACCAGCGCCGTAACTATTAAAACTGCAAAACCTATTAGCAGCGGGCCGAGGCTGTAAGGACTTGCCGCATCCTCCCCAAACACCCTGGACAGCCCACGCGTGAAGATTTCCCAGGTATCTACCTCGCCCGGCGCCAGCGGCAGCAGGCCTGATCGCAACATCTGTGCACCTCCGCTTTTTCCACGCAATAGCTTCTTGCGCTGTTGCTTTTCCTTTCCACTGGCCCGGTTCTGCTGCAAAGCGACGCGATTGTGTTTTAGCGCAGGCGTAACCCGGCGGCGGTCAGTCGCGCGGATCGGCCAGCACTTGCCGCCACTTCTCGAACTCGCCCCGCGCTTGCAAACTTTGCCTGGCGGCGTCTTGGACCACTTCGTTGCGGTCGTGCAGGGCTGCTTCCAGGGCATCGCGGCTGGCTTGGGTCTTGCACTGGGCAAGTACCGCCGCGGCCTCTGCGCGGACCATGTGATCGCTATCGGAAAGCAACTGCACAATCTGTTGTTCTAACTGCTCGACGGCCTCGATGCACCGTGCCGCAGCCAGCGCACGCAGTCGGCGCGTGCGCACCGATGATTGCAACTCCTCCCGTAGTGTGGGAATGGTTTTCGGGTCGATGCGCTTTATCAGTTTTCCGGTAGCCTGACGCACCTGCTCGTCCAGAACATCGAAAGCGCCCAGGAAACGCTTGATACTGAACTCCTGCAAACCCTCGCGCGCGGCATGGCGCACCACGGCATGAGGACTGTCGAGCTTTTCTACCAGCCGGGGCAGAACGCCCGGTATTCCGCGGCTGCGCAATTGCCCAACCAAGTTTGCTTGCACCTGGGGGTCAGGATCGTCCAGCGCACGGAGGCACAAAGCGTTGGCTTCCGTGCCGCTGAAATTGGCCAGAGCTTTGGCGGCGTCGCGGCGGGCAGCGGGCTTGCCGTGCAACAACAGGTATTCGATTGCACCAAGAGCGACGCTGCGCGGAAGGCTGGCGGCGGTAATCAGCCGGACGGCAGCTTGCTGGGTTTGCTCGTCGAGTTGACCGAGCACGGTCGCACCCGTCTTCAACCACGCCACGGTTTCTATGCGGCGCAGGTTTTGCAGCATCGCTGGCGACAATTCGTCCCCGATGCAACGCAACAACTGCCGGATGAAAGCCATGTCGCTGCGGTTGGCGGCGATCGAAATGGCTGCCGAGGGAGCGGCCGAATCCTCCATGAAACTCACCAGCAACTGCATGATCGCCGGATGAGGGCTTTTCGACAGCACGTCGACTACCACCAGAAAACTGCCGTGATAGGGATTCTCCAGGATGCGCCGCAGCAAGGCGTTCTCCCGGCTGGCCAGCATCAGAAAGGCCTCGATCACCTCGCGCCGCTTGTGCCGGCCAAACCGACTCACCGAAGCCTCCAAGTGCTCGAGCACGTACCGCCGCACTGCTTCCGGGTCCCGACGTTGGGTGCGGTCCGACTGGGCCAGTTCCTGCCAAAGCTGTTCGACCAGCGTCATCAAAGTTTCTACGGCCAAGTCGGCCTTGCTGCCCTGCGAGGTTTCCAGGCACACCAGCAAGGCGGGAATCAGTTCGCAATCGGCCGTCCAGATGGCTACCTGGCAGGCGTTGTAGCACATCTGCGGGTCGTTGCCCAAAACCGCCTCGCGCATGGCGTGGATCAGGTGCCCCCGGTGGCGATTGATAATCAACCGCCAGCGGTGACCGATGGTCGGCACACGCCGGAGTATTTCGCGGTGGGCCGCCAGATTGCGGCGGCGCAAAATCGACTCGAAAGCCGCATCTTGAATCCCCACATAAGGGGAGTCCAGCGCCGAGAGCAGCACCGCGACGGCGCTTTCGTTGTCGGTCTTCGCCAGCAGGCGGAACGTAATGTCCAATCCACTGCTCACGGCGCGCAGCACCCCTTACGACTGGAATATCCCCTATAGGACAATCGGCCAGCGCAACTCGCGTCTTTACCACAATTGACAATTCAACCAAAGATTGCCTATATTGCCCAAGTGTTCCGTAAAGCATTCGCCGGCGTTCTAAATCGACCTGCGGCCGCAACCAATGGCAGGGAGGAGCTGCCGGCACGTCCGCCAAATGGCTGCACGATATTGCGAAACTGGTCCGAAAGTACCAAATACCTTCGTTTTCAGGTTTGCCAGCAGGCCAAACAGTTCCGGCATTTTGGGGACCTATATAGCGCCAGCGCATACCAGCACGACCGTAAGTGGCACTTCAGACCGCCTGAAAATGACGCGCGCAAAACGCGCACAACGTACGCTGGAAAGGGCTAACATCTACAGCAACAAGCAGCAATGCCCGAAGGCGATTGTCGTCCGAAAGGCCATCTGCACCAGAAAATTGCGGAGTTGCAGGCATGTCGTATAAGCCAAAAGCCGCCGAAGTACTGTCGCGCGATTTCCTCACCATGCGGTGTATGTTGCTGGAACTAGGCGCGTGCCTGGACCGCATTGCGCGGGCCGAGGGGAACGTGGCAGAAGACCCGCGGATGATCAAAATCGGACAGGCGCTTCAGGTGCTTGCCGACCAGCAGGCCGACAAGGCCGAACGTATTCAGATGCTGTTTTCTTTGCCATATCAGGAGAATTGGGCGGAGACGTTTGGAATGCGCGCTGCGAAGCCATGATACTGTCCATCGATGAGTTGTTAGCGTTCGACGTTTCCGTGGCGTGAGCAGCAGTTTGGCAGGCACATTTCGGCGGCCCACCCCAACAGAAGTGCTCAAAGGCGCAGAAAAATGTACTTTTTCGATCCCCACATCCACATCGCTTCGCGAACCACCGATGAGCTAAAAGCCCTGGCCAAAGCCGGCTGCGTGGCCGTGGGCGAGCCGGCATTTTGGATGGGCTTCGACCGCAGCAGCCCCAGAAGCTTCTACGATTACTTCCGGCAACTTGTCGAATGGGAACGCAAGCGGGCGGCCAACTACGGCATCCGACACTACGCCTGGGTGGGCATAAACGCCAAGGAGGCCGAAAACGTGGCCTTCGCCCGGGAAGTCATTGCCCTGTTGCCGGAGTTCCTGGACCGGCCCGACGTTTTGGGCATCGGCGAGATCGGGCTGAACAAGAATACCCGCAATGAAGTCACCACGCTGCTGGAACTTATCGATTTGGCTCTGAAGCGTGACGAATTGATGCTGTTCCACACGCCCCACCTGGAAGATAAATACGCTGGCACGCGGATGATCCTCGATATTTTGCGGGGCGATTCGCGGGTTGACCGCAACCGCGTTTGCATCGACCACTGCGAGGAGCACACCATCGGCCTGGTACTCGACGAAGGATACTGGGCCGGCATCACCTTGTATCCGACGACGAAGGCCTCGCCCCAGCGTGCCGCGGACATGATCGATCGCTACGGCGCCGAGCGCATCCTGGTCAATAGCTCGGCCGATTGGGGACCTTCGGACCCAATGGCAGTGCCCGAGCTGATGTTCGTCTTGCGCAGCCGCGGACACAGCGATGGTACGATTCGACAGATTGTGTACGACAACCCGCTGGCTTTCTTCAATCAGAGCCGCAACTTCTCGTTCACCCCGCCGAAAGACCGTTAAACGCAGATGTTCCCCATCTCGAGCCAGCCGACGGTGCCGGCTGCCGCGCCGCCGAGTAACCGCAGCGGTGGAAGTCTATGTGGAAGTCTATCGTGACAATGTTACGCCGAAATGCCGCAGCACAATGTGGAACACATCGGTATCTTTCAACGGCCGGTCGGGCAGGCTTAATGGTTCCGAGGCCATCAGCACCGTACGTTGGCTCGGTTCGGTAGCCGGAGCGCCGTGAGAGCCTTTGACCAATTTGGGTTCTAGCGGGATGCACTTGTTGGCCGCGTCGAAAAACAGCTCCACCGGATCGTATCCCGGCTTGCGGTGTATATCGACCGTGCGTGCGAAACCCGGGGCCCGGTTGTCGTCGAACCACCAATAGTATGCTTGCCAACTATTGGGCGTGGAGATGACGACCACCTCGCCACTGCGGGGATGGTCCAACGAGTAACGCTGGAGCTGATCGCCGGAGAGAACGTCGGCCACGCCAGGCTGGTTGCGGAACAGCTCGACCACGCGCTGGACGGTCTGCTGCTGGCCGTCGATGACGAAGATGTGCGAAAACTGATGATCCACCAGCGCGACCGCCCGACTGGCCTCGAAATCCAGGTGTTCGCCATCGTCGGTTTCGCGCACGGCCAGCAATCCGGCCTCGCGCAGCAGACGATTGGGGAACAGCACGTCATCGACCGGCCCGATCGCGTATTCCCCGGCAACCAGCCAGAAGATCGGCATAGTGTAAGCTTCTGCCATGGCGTCGGCCAGACGGCCGATCACATCGTCCAGTTCGGCGACGGCCTCTTGCGCTGCTTCGCTGTCGGGGCCGCTGCGCTGGGCAGCGTAGTCCAGATGCGGCAGATAGATGTAAAAAAAGTCGGGCTGCCAGCGCCGTGCAGCACGCACCGCCGAGGCGGCGATCCAGGCCGTCGAGCGGATGTTGGCCAGCGGCCCCCAATAATGCTGCAAGGGGAAATCCCCCAACTCCTCGCGCAACTGCCCGTACAACTCCACCGGCCTCGTGTAACACCACAGGGTTTCCGAACCGTCGGGATTGTGGATCGGCGCCGGAGTGCACACGTAGTCGGCTTCGCAACCCTTGGCATGCAGCGGAAACCACACGGCCGATGTTACGCCCCATTCGCAGTGCGAAAGCAGGTCCCAAAGCTGCGGCCGCTCGATGCACTCGTTGGGCGATGTCCACATCTCCACCTGACGGCGCTGGCGCCAGAAAAAACCGTTGGCGACCACCCCATGACCCGACGGCAGCACGCCCGTTGTCATGTTGGCCTGCACCGGGCAGGTCACGCATGGGAAGCTGGGCGTCAGCTCGGCGATCTCGCCGCCGGCCAGCAACTGGCGCAAGTTGCGCATCTGGGAAACATCTTTCTCGCGCAGAGCGGGAATGCTCAACAAAATCAGTTTCTTTTCCACTTTACTGCCTTTGCGGATTGGCTGTTTGCGATTCGGCGGGCGGTCATCGGATCGATACGTGACTGCTAAGGCGGCGACGAGCTATCACTGCTCGTGCGGCCTTTGATATTGCACATAGTAACCCAAGCCCAATTGAAGGTTAACCACCGGTTGTCGGCTGCGGGCCGCCTGCGGCCAACTGGGCTATGATCGGTTGCAGAAAGGCCATGGCTTTCCTGGCCGCTTCGGGGGCCTGGTGACTGTGCCGGCTAAGCTCGACGTGTATCGGGCCGGTGTATGCCGCCGCCTGCAAAGCGCCGAAAACGGCGCGAAAATCGATCTCCCCCTCGCCAAACATCAGATGCTCGTGCACGCCGGCCCGCATGTCCTCCAAATGCACATTTACCAGCAACGATGCCGTACAGGAGATGACCTCGTGGATCGGCCCCTCGCCAAGGCAGTGCACGTGTCCGATATCGAGCGTCAGCCACAGCCCCTGGTCGCCCAGGCGCTGGTGCAGTTGCATGAAGCGGGCCACGGTGTCGATGAACATCCCTGGTTCGGGTTCCAAGCCCACTGTCACATTGCGGCTGGCGGCGTACTGGAGCACCTGCGCCAGTCCGTCGGCCAGGAGTTGCATGGCGTCGGCTTCGGCAAGCGGCTGGTGCCAGACTCCAGAAAACAGCGAGACGCAGTGGCTTTGCAGTTCGGCGGCGCAGTCGATGGCGTAACGATAGAACTCCAGGCGGCGTGCTCTTTCGGCCGCGGTGGGCGATAGCAGCGTCGGTTCGTGCTTGCGACGCGGATCCAGCAGGTAGCGCGCCCCGGTCTCAATGGCCGAATGCATACCCAGCCGCTCCAACAGACGACGCAAGCGCACCCGCTGCTTAGGGCTATTGCTGGAGCGAGGCGACAGCGCGTTATGGTCAATCGTAATCGCCACGCTGCGATAGCCGATTTCGGCCAGTAGCCGAACGGCATCCAGCAGATCGTGGTGCGCCAGCCCGTTGGTGTTGTAGCCGAGGATCATCGCCTTTGTTTAGTACCTAGTGGCGTAATTGGTGTGCGTTTTGCACGCATTTTTCCGGCTGACCTGGACGGCCACCCTACGTCGTGGCTGCGTGCCCTGCGCCAACGGACGCGTCCGTGGCGCGTCCTTCCATTTGCTTGCGCCGACGGCCGCTTCAGGTCATTTCGATCACTTGCTGGAGCACCAGCACCGGCAGCAGCAACAGCAGTACGAACATCGCGCAGCGCAAGTCGCGCAGTGCGAAACAGGCAGCTGCGTCGAGGACTACCAGCGAGACGATCGCCTGGGAGACTGCCCGGCGTATCCGTAGCGTAGTCGCTTCGATAACTGCCCACAGCGTGCGCCAGCCGATCATTACCACCAGCACCGCCACCAGCAGTTGCCACCGCTGCGGCTGGGCCAACAGCAGCCGATTGGGTTGATCGCTGAGTTGCGGCAGGCAGGCCAGCAGCCCGACGCCCGAGAGCATCACCAGCATCGCCAGCGTCATGTGCGTTCGGCTGGGAACGCCGGTTTCGTTGCGTGCCAGCCAGGAAACGCCGGCGATGTATGTGGCCAGTGCGGTGGCTATCAACAGATGTTCATCTGCCAGCGGGCCGTCGGCCACACTCATTCCCAGCAGTGCATTCAGTCCGCGGCACACGCCCATCACCAGCGGGCCGGCAAAGGTGGCTTTCAAATGTCTATTGTAAGCCACGATCGCGCCCGCCAGCAGCAAAGCGGTGACGGCAGGCCGCTGTTGGCCGGCCGCCACAGTCGCGCAGCAAGCCAGCAGCACACCGCCCAGCAACGCAGCCCAGCCGACAACTGCCGCAGCCGCCGGAGAGATTTTGCCTGAAGGCAGCGGCCGTTCCGGGCGCTGTTGGGCGTCCAGGTGACGGTCGAAATAGTCGTTCAGCACCACACCGGACACGTACAGCAGTGCCGAGCAGCCGATCAGCAGGGCGATCACGGGCACTGCCGCGGGCAGCCGATCGGCATGGACTACCAGCAGGCCCATGGTTACGTCGGCCGCGGCCGTAAACACATTCGGCAGCCGCACAAGCCGCGACCAGGCCATAACGTGCGAGGACGATTTTTCAGCCGACATCGGTCTTGCCTCTTGATCCGTGGGCAGGCAGGCGTGCATCTTCCGCCAGTAGCCGATCATCAGCCAATAGCTGATCGTAAAGCACTGGCCGATCGTCCGCCAGTTGCACACCGGCCGTCGGTCGACTGCTAGGGTTAGCCGAGGTCATCTGCAAAGTTCCTCCAGAGGGTTTGCTGTCGAGCGGCGGCCGCCAGCCGACGAGGCTTCGACGGGCTCACGCCTGCTGTGCATGGTTCGGCCCCCCCGGCTCATTCACCCTGTGGCTGCTCGGCCAGTTGGCTCAGCAGTGAGTCCAGGTGCTGTTTGGCCTTCCGGCCGGCCTGGTCGGGATTGTCGATATACGGATACAGTTCCACGGTCAACCAGCCGGTATAGCCGGTGTTGCGGATTTCGCACAGCGTAGCGCGCAGGTCGATCGCCCCTTCGCCCGGCACAAGGTGCTGGTGCTGCCTGCTGGCGGCGATGTCTTCGATATGATAGTGCCGGGTGTGCGCGGCCATTCGGGCGATCCACAATTGTGGGTCTTGACCCACGCAGTAGGCATGGCCGATGTCGAAGTTCAAACCGACGTGTGCCGACTGTATCCGGCCGACGAACTCCAGATACTGCTCGAACGTTTCGATCAGCAAACCCGGCTCCGGCTCGATCAGCAGCAGCACATCCAGCTTCTCGGCCATTTCCACGCATGGCATCAGCTCGTCGTAGAAGATCGCCGCTGCCGAGCGCCACGATTGGCCTTCTTCCAGCGGGCCGCCCGGCTCGGTCTGAATCGACCGCGCCCCAAGCCTGCTTGCCAGCCCTAACGTCCGCCGTGTGTGTTCCCGGCGGATCGCCCGATAGTGCCGGTCCGACTCGATCCAGGAGGGATGCCAATAGGGCTGCCGCGGGTCGGCCACGGCGTTCATCATGAAGGCGTTGACATTGGAAAGCTGGAGGCGGTGTTTTTCCAGATTGCGGCGGATGGCCTCTTCTTGCTGCGGCAGCAGTCCGGCCGGCCAGGCGTGCGGCACGTCGGCCAACAGCTCCATGCCCTGGTAGCCCAGCGCGGCGACCCGCTCGATCGCCTCTTCGACGGTGTATCGCAAATAGGCATTGGAAGAGAAGGCCAATTTCATAGGCAACGACTGTCGTGGGCGGTTGTGGAAGTTTGGGCTTCGGAAGTTTCGGCCCGCGGATAAAGCAATCCTAGTGTATTGGTTCTGGTTTATTGGTTGCCCCCGGCCAGAATGCCAGCCAGCACTGGTGACTGCATAACGTCTTCCGCGCTGTAATGTTGTCGTGCCATGCGCATCTTGTCGGTCGATCTGGAGGGCCTGTGTTGAATGTCAGATGTGGAGTGGTAGCCGGGAAGGCCACGCTCCGCCGCGGCCGTCTGCTCTGTGCTAACGGACGCGAGCGCAGCGTTCCAGCATCTGACAGCAGCGCGTGCTTGCAACTGATTGCGGCCAAGGGCCGCTTTTGGTTTACTTTCCCTCCAGTTTCTTGCGTACTGCGGCCACAACGTGCGGGGGCAAGAACCGCACGAGTTGCTCATCCGGCGTGACCACCGCGATCTGCTTTATCAGCGAACTGGACACGTGCGCCAGCTCGCCGTCGGCGATCATGAACAGCGTTTCCACGTCGGGCGCCAGACGACGATTGGCCATCATCATAGTCAACTCGGCGGCGATATCAGTAATCGGGCGGACGCCGCGGATCATAACCTTCGATCCGCATTGCTTGACGAACGACACGGCCAGCCCGGTGAAAGTGCGAATATCCACGTTGGGCAAGTGGGCGGTAGCCTGGCGGATCATCTCCACCCGCTCTTCCGGCTCGAACATCGGCTGCTTTTCCACGTTAATGCCCACGCCGACGATCAGCTTGTCAAACAGCCGGCTGGCCCGCTCCATCACATTCAAATGTCCCAGAGTGATGGGGTCGAAAGACCCAGGGTAAACCGCAATTCGCGCAGATGGCTCACTCATAAGTAGCTTTTCCCGATGATTGCATAGCGCCGAGCATTCCTATGCTGGTCAACTTCACGTAAGGTGAAGCGACTGCCTTGCTCGTCATGGACCAGAGGGGAGAATCCACGGTGGATTGTATGTTAGGTTCCCGAATGTTCATCGCCCACGATGTACCTCGACCGGGCGAAAAGCCCTTCTTGCACCGTTGCAGACGGCTTGGCAAAGCACGCCGCGACAAGCCCTTTAACATACGCTTTGGCGACGTGCAAAGATTCTATTTCTGTTTCAAGACCTGCTCAATCACGAGGAATACTCAATCACGAAAGCGCCTCGATCAGCCGCTGGATGTCTTCCTGATTGTTATAGGCATGAGGGCTGATGCGCAATCCTCCACCCCGGCAGCTAAGCACCACGCCCTGCTGCCGGCACCGGGTGCGCAGCGCCTGCGGGTCGCGGCCGGGCAGATCGAACAACACAATGCCGCTGCGATGCTGGGGGCTGCGATCGCTGCGAATTACTGCCCCAATCGATCGCAAGCGCTGGCAGGCAAACTCGGTCAATTCCTCGATCCGCTGGCCGATTGCCTGTTGGCCGAAACGACTGAGCAGGCGGCAACTGGCAGCAAGCCCGGTCAGCCCGATTGTATTGGGCGAACCGCCTTCGTACCGCACGGCGCTGGGTTTCAGCACCAGTTCGATGCGGTTGAAATCGTGCTCGTGTACCACGCTGTTCCAGCCGACGCCCATCGGCCTCAGGCGGTCCAAATGTTCCCGGCGGATGTAGAACACCCCGGCCCCTTCCGGACCGAGCAGCCATTTGTGGCCGTCGGCGGCCAGGAAATCGACCCCGCTGGCCGTTACGTCGATGGGAAATGCCCCCAGGCCCTGGATGGCGTCGAGGAACAACAATGCGCCGCGCTTATGGGCCAACTCGGCCAGACTGGCCACGTCGTGCCGCCAGCCGTCGGTAAATGTTACCCAGCTTACGCTGATGATCCGCGTCTTGCTATCGCAGGCAGCCGCAAGCTGGTCGATTTCGGACTCTCCCGGCCGGCAAACCACGCGCCTGGTTTCCACCCCACGTTGCGCCAGATTCAACCACGGATACTGGTTGGTAGGGAACTCGTCGGCCCGGATTACCACGTTATCGCCGGGGTGCCAGGGGAAACCCTCGGCTACAATGTTTACTCCAGCGGTCGTATTTCCTACAAAGGCAATTTCTTCCCGTTGCGCCCCGATCATCCCGGCCAGCAGAGTACGCAACTGCTCAATTTGGTCCATCCAACGGCGGTAATCGCAAGCGCCATTGGTAGTTGCGTCTTCACACCACCTGCTAAGTGCTTGCCAGGCCGGACCGCTCAGCGGTGCCACGGCGGCGTGGTCCAGGTATGCCAAGCGGCTGGCCACAGGCATTTGCCGACGAAAATCCTCCCAATCTGCCGCGGCAGGTTGAACAACCGAAGGATCGATACTTTGCGGGGCGTAAGGACCTGAAACCATCGAATTACCGCTGAAGCTAAATGCTCTTGAGTTTTTTACTGCGCAAACTAAGCTTTTGCGGAGTGTTGCTGGAACTTCGTTGTGGCGACCAAATGTGCCGCCGCGGTGGTGATTGCAGCAACGCTGAATTATAATCTAGGGCACGGGAATCCATCGAGGTGACGCGCTGACCGAGGACTGATTTCATGCCCAAGGCTCTGTGTATTATAGGTACTGTGATTGCTGCACTGATGTTCCTGATATTCGGCTTGGACTTGGCGCTAGGATTCCCGTTCAGCCGGGCGAGTGTGGTAATGGATATCGGCTTCGTAGTTTGCGGCGCGGCCTTAGGCTTTGCCAGTTTGGCCACCCTGCGCGAGCAGCGCTGAAAGCGGTTGTTTTCGTCGGCAGGTTTGTTAGAATTGTTTGTTGCGCCGGTCGGCCTGCAACAGCCTGGCGTGGGGCTTGCGCGCTGTGTGGGATTTTACGACCGCACTGTCTAGTGCCCATTCTCGCGCCAGGCTGCCCAACGTCGCGGATTATACGCTGGCCATCGGCACGCAGTAGTTTTTGGCTTCGTAGTACTAGAGTATTCCCAACGAACGTTACTTGCACCTGCGTTGCCGGTGGATTGGCTTGTTTTGGCTCAGGGGCAGGCCGTCAAGCAGAGCCGAGCAAGGCGGCCGTGTCGCTGCGTCAAAGTTGCTATCGGCGGTACGTACAATTACGCTGGGTAATGTGAACCCTGGTGTGTTGCGCCAGAATTGAAGATCGTCGTCAAGCTAAGTTGCGGTTCGCATGCCGGCAAGCCAAAAGAAACAGGTTGCTACGCAGAGGCCTTAGTCGGTGGTAGTTCCCATGAGTTCCGACGGTAATGTAACCAACACTCCTGGTGGCCAGGCCCCCGGCGCGCTGTCGCCAATGCAGCGCAAGCGTATTGAGAAGGCCTTCGAGCATGCCAAGAAGCTGATGGGCCAGCAAGAGTACGATCACTCGTACGTGTCGGAACTGCTTTCGCAGTGCGTTAACGGCGACCCATCTAATGCAGACTACCTCACCGCTTACATTGAAAACTTGCACCGGAAGTTCAACAATAAACCGCCGCCAGCAATAATTGCCCAATTCAAAGAACGAGCAGCCCGGGCGGCGATGAAAAAAGCCGAAGCTCAGGGACAGTGGGAAGAAGTTTACCGCAATGGCGCGAAGGTGCTGACGGCCAATCCTTGGGATGTGCCTACCTTGCGGTCGATGGCCACTGCTGCCAAGCATTTGGGGCATGTGCTTTGCGAGATGCGGCTGCTGAAGTTCGCGCTGGAGGCTAATTCCAAAGACCCGGATACAAACATGCAATGCGCCAAAGCCCTGGCAGAACTGGGCCAATACGACCAGGCAATCGCTTGCTTGCACCGCGCCGAACAGGCACGCCCCGATGACGAAGAGATTCAACGGTTGATAGCCGAGTTGAGCGTCCGCAAGCATTTAGCCAAGGCCAAACGGCCCGACGAAGAAGCGGCTGAGAAAAAAAAGAAGGCTGCTGCTGCCGCTAAAGCTGCCGGCAAACCTCCCGAAGAGGAAGAGGTCAGCCAGGAGGAACTGCTCCGCGAACGGATTGCGCGCGACCCGAAAAACCTGCAAAACTATTTCGAGCTGGCGCAGATTTACATCAACCGCGACGACTACAAAGAGGCAGAAGCTGTTTACGCGAAGGCACTAGCGATCTCCGGCGGAGAAGTAGAGGTCCAGGAACGCTGGGAAGACGTGCAACTGCGCCGCCTGCGGCAAGAGTTGATGGAAGTGAAAAAGCGACGCGACAGCGGCGAACCTGGCGTCGATGAACAGTACCAACGCCTCCGCAAGGAACTCAACGACCGCGAACTGGAGGTCTACAAGAACCGCTGCGAGCGTTATCCCAACAACCTGACGTTCAAGTACGAGCTGGGGCTGAGATACCAGATCGGCGGACAGATAAACGAGGCCATCAAGCAGTTCCAGATCGCCCGCAACGATCCGCGGCGCAAAGGCGTGTGTATGCTCTCGCTTGGCCAGTGCTTCCAGCAGATCAAGCAGTATCGGCTGGCCATGTCGCATTACGAAGCTGCCATCGAAGAGATACCCGACCGCGACGCCGAAAACAAAAAACGCGCCCTGTATCAGGCCGGCAAGCTGGCCTTTGCCCTGGGCGATCTGGATGCCGCCGAGAAGCACCTCAGCGCCCTGGCCGGACTGGATTTCAGCTACCGCGACGTAAGCACGTTGCTGGACAAGATCGCCGCCGCGCGCGAAGCTGCCATTAGCGGCCAGGCGCCGGCCCCCGGCGAGCAGACTGCCGTGTCGATCAAACAAGACGAAAGCGACTTGCCCTCTGCCCCCGCCGAGTAGTTGCGCAAATGGACGAGTAGTCGCTCAAGTTGATCCGGGCGGCAGCACAGCCAAAGGTCTAAGTTCCATTTAGGCAAACGGTTTGCTCAGTCCAATTGGCAATTGCGCACGCACCCTATTGGTGCGACTGTTCGGGACGACAGACCGTTACTGGGGTGTGGCAGAAGGCTGTTGCCGGGCGAGGGGCGGCAAACGACCGGTCCCGGTACCCAACTTCGACTGAAGAGATTACAATGTCCACCATCAGCCGCGGCCGCCGATAAGTGTGTCTATCGGCCCGACGGTTATATTCCGCTACAGATAAAAGCCAGTTCATCTATGCCAACAACTAAAAGCGCCAAGAAACGGTTACGGCAGAACATTGTCCGCCGGGCGCGGAATCGCTCGGTAAAGCGATCGGTGCGCACGCAGTGCCGTAAAGTGCTCCAGGCTCTCAAAGCCGGCAATTTGGAAGAAGCCGAGAAGCAGTTCCGGCTTGCAACCAAGAAGCTAGATCAGGCCGCCGCCAAACACGTTATTCACCGCAATGCCGCGGCGCGCACCAAATCACGCCTTTCGGCCAAGATAAAAGCGGCAAAGCAACTGGCAGGAAGCAACAAAGAGGCGTCCGGCGTTTGAGTGGCCCAGTGGTCTTGTGCCGCCGTCAATAGCTTGAATGCCGCCTCGCCCCGGCTGGCGGAAAGGCAGCACACTTCAGACTACCCTGGCGGAGTTGCCAATCGTGCACTTCGCGCCTAAGCAAGCCGGCGTGACACTGAGGCGATCCGATTGATGAACCTACTTTCGCTCCGGCGGCTTTTCTGGAGGTGGGCTTTCCTTTGCCGCGACCGACTTTTGCTTTTCCGCGGCCAGACACTCAGCCGGAGTGATGATGCCGTCGCCATTCAAGTCGTACCGCAAGAACTCGGCAAGCTTCGACTCGCTCCAGGTGCTAGCAAACTCGGCCATACTCACTTGCCCATCGGCGTTGGCGTCTTTTTCGAAGAACCAGTCGGGCAGGCCCGACGGCAGGCGCTCCAGCGCCGTGCTCAGGCGCAGTTTGCCCGGTTTGGATGCCGTGCTGCTGCCAGACGCACTTCCCCGCCCGGAAGAACCGCCGGACGATCCGCCGGAGCCGCCTTGGCTAAACCGCTTCAGCCAGGCGATCAATTCGTCCAGATCGACTTTACCATCACCGTTGCGATCGGCCGATCTCACGTCGCCGCGCATTTCGCGGTATTCTTCGGGTTCGAGCGTTCCGTTCTTGTTCCTGTCGTACTGCGACAGCAAACTCTTGGCGTACCCGCGAATTCGCTCGTCCTCTGGGCTGCCAGAGGGGCCTGACGAGCCAGAGCCCCCGCTGCTTCCACCCCCTCCGCCTACGCTGGTGGTGGTGATGCCCTGGGTGCTGGTAGATACGGTAGTTGTAGCAGCAGGTGGGCCAAAACCGGGCACAGGCGGCAGCGCTGGTTGTGGCTCGCCAAAGCCGCGCACTGCTCCCGAGCCGGCAGCCGTGCCCTGTCCGGCCGGCAGCGGTGTGCCGCTAGGAGTCAACCCGTACGCGGCCGCCAGGCGCTCGCGGACCAGTTCCAACTTGACCGGGGTAGTTGCTGGCAGTCCGGCTTTGGCCATTACGCGCTCGAAAATTTCCTTGTGGCTGTGGGAGCGGCCGCCGGTGGTCTCTTCGGCCTCGATGATTCCGTTGCGGTTGCCTTCTTCGTCCAAATGCCTGGCTTCAGCGTACATCTGCTCGAACTGGCGACGCTTTTCCCAATCGGCCGGAGACATCTGCCCCTGGCCCGGCTGGCCGGGGAATGGCCCCCCTGGACCGCCCATGGGAAACTGCGGCATACCGCCGGGCTGGAAGTAGCCGCCTGGGGCGCCGGGCATAGTTGCCCCGGGCGTCATTGCTGGTGCAGTGCCATCGATATACGGCTGATAATAGCGCTTGATCCCCTCGCGGACTTTTGTCACCGCCACGGGATAGTTCGGTTCCAGACCGGCCTGTTGCAATATCCGGTCGATGAAGAATCGCCGCCGGCCTTCGACTTCCTCTGCTTCGATCACACCGTTATGGTTGGCATCGATCTCTTGAATGAAGAAGTCGGCGCGGCGCAGGCGTGCTTCGGCGTCGGCGGGCGACATGGGAATCATCATACCCATGCCCATCCCCCATGGCGGCCCACCCATCCCACCTGGTGGGCCACTAATCCCTCCTGGTGGACCGCCTATACCACCTGGCGGGCCACCACCGGGTTGGGCCCAGCCGCCGCGACCAAACTCGGGCCGACCACCCTCGCCGCGACCGGAGTCAGAGCGCCCCCACTCTCCACGGCCCCCCCAGGGGCGTCCCCATCCGCCCGTCTGCGCATAAGCCGTCAATGTCGCCAGCGATATACCAATACCCAACAATAGGGCAACCGTTCTTGACATCAGCCGATCCTTTCGTGGCCAGCGCGCACTGTCTGCCTGATATATTGAACGCTGGGCGCTCCCAATAGTTCCGCCCTGGGGCACGCTTTTGGCGAAACTTCTGCGCCACCGGAGGGTTTAAGACGCTTGAGGGGCCAGCCACCGGGGCTGGGCCACCAGGCACATCAATCCAGCGTCTCTTTTCGGAAAGGATTGGTTATGAACAAGTTGTGCATCAGTGCATCGTTCGTGGTGCTGTTTACGGCCAGCGCTGTGCTAGCGGCGCAAGCGCCCGGTATGGGAATGATGGGACCGGGCATGATGGGTCAGGGCGCTAACATCGAGTTGATGCTGCTGAACCTCCCGCAGGTCCAAAAAGAGCTTAATCTCGTGCAAGAGCAGCTCGACAAGCTCCAAGAAATCAGGCGCAGCGCGATGGAAGGCATGCGCGACCTGTTCCCAAGAGATTTTCGCGACCTTTCGGCCGAAGAGCGCCAGCAGCGGATGCAAGAAATGCGCAACAAAATCGAAGAACGCACGAAAGAACTTCGCAATAAGGTCGAGGACGTATTGCTGGATCACCAAAAGAAGCGACTGAAGGAAATCAAGCTGCAAGTACAAGGCGTACAAGCACTTTCTGATCCAGAAGTGATCGAAATGCTTGGGATCACCGCCGAGCAACGCGAGAAGATGGAGAATGTGCGCAAAGAAGCGGCCGCCAAACAACGCAAACAGATGGAGGGCCTGCGCGACCTTTCGCCCGAAGAACGTCGCGAACGAGGCCGCCAGCTCTTCGAGGAAATGCGTAAGGCACGCGAGGAGACCGAAAAGGCCGTCGTGGATGTACTGACGCCTTCTCAGAAAGAAAAGTGGGAGAAAGCGAAAGGCGAGAAGTTCGAGCTGGATATGTCGGCGCTGTTCCGTCGGCCCGGCGGCCAGCGCCCCCAGCCGAAACCCGAGAACTAGAATGGCCGATGCCAGTTCACACCGCGTAGCATTGCACCAATTATCGTATATTTCAACCCTACGGCCAGTACCTGGCTGGCCGTAGGGTGGCTTTGCGCAGCGGCCTGAAGGCTGGCAATTTGGGGCGCCAAGGGAAACACCTATCAAAGAACATCAGTAGGACATGCTGGCGGGGGCCGATCGCATTGGGAAAAAATATCTGGCCGCGTAGTGCCGGGCCGGTACCTTCCGGACGATCCCGCTATCTTGCGGACAGTCGAAGTCGACCGGCCAGCTGTGCAACTGATCCGTATGCCTGCGGCGGCTAGCGGCATTCACCCAAGCGAAGGGTAGACCAGTCGCCGGCCAGGCAGTATTCTGGAGGTTGGTTGCCTACATGTGTCGGCAAAGGCGGTTTCACTTTATCACAGCGTAACTTGCGCGCTTTTTGCACTCATGGGTTTGGGTGATCCGGTGTTTTTGGGCGATCTGGCGGCCCGCGCTTAGTCGAGCCCGTGCGTGAATAACCAATTGAAGTGACCGTTGAGAGTCCTTTCAGTAACACAGTTTGGCTGCGGCTGAAATCCGCCTTATGGTGTCGGGTGTTTTTCGGGGTGGTATCAAACTAGCTGGCATTAGCACGGTGGGCGTGAGTTTATGGAAGTTGGCCAGATATTACTGAAACGTGGACTGCTCGACGCGCGCCAGTTGGAAATCGTGCGCAATGCCCAGACCAACGGCCAGCGCTTGGATGAAGTCGCCGTTGCGCTTGGCTTCGTCAGCGAAGAGCAGGCGTTGCGGGCATTGGCCGAAGAGGTGGGCCTCGAGTATGTGGACCTTGCCGATACCGACATCGATCTGTCGTTGCTGAGGACATTTCCCCAGCGATACATCCACCGCGAGATGCTGTTTCCTGTCCGCCAGTGCAACGGCACGCTGGTGGTGGCCACATGCGACCCGTTCAACCTCTATCCGCTCGACGAGCTTAGCTCTGCCACGGGGCTAACGGTAATGCCGGTGCTGGCCTCGCGGGCAGAGATTTCCCGGCTGATAAAGACCCATCTGGGCGTGGGCAGCGAGACCATCGAGGGATTGCTGGCGCAGGTCGACGACGAGCGCGTCGAGCTGCTCCAGGAGATCGAGGACGACGGTTCCGAGCTATCGGAGATGGCCAAGGAGCCGTCGGTCATCCGGCTGGTCAACGAGATATTGTTGGAGGCCATCCAGACACGGGCAAGCGACGTACACATCGAGCCTCAGCAGTCGGGCCTGATGATCCGCTACCGCATCGACGGGGTGCTGCACCCGCAGCCCGTTCCGCCAGAAATCAGCCGCTTCCAGAACGCCATTATCAGCCGGTTGAAGATCATGTCGCGGCTGAACATCGCCGAACGCCGTTTGCCGCAAGATGGGCGGATCGAACTTAAGGTGGGCGGGCGGGAAGTGGACGTGCGCGTCTCGGTCATCCCCATGATCCACGGCGAAGGTGTGGTTCTCCGTCTGCTGGACAAGGGCGGAATGGACTTCAACCTCCGCAACCTGGGCATGGAAGAAGACCTGCTGGAGACTTTCCGCGAACTGATCCAGTTGCCACACGGTATCATCTTGGTGACCGGGCCGACCGGCTCGGGCAAGTCGACCACGCTGTACAGCTCTTTGCTGGAAATCCGTAGCGGGCAGACGAAGATCATCACCACCGAAGACCCGGTGGAATATCAACTGGAAGGTATCAACCAAATTCAAGTGCATCCGAAGATCGGCCTGACGTTCGGCACCACGTTGCGGCACATCTTGCGGCACGACCCTGACATTATCCTGGTGGGCGAAATCCGCGACCTGGAGACCGCCGAGAACGCCATCCAGGCGGCGCTGACCGGGCACCTGGTCTTCAGCACTTTGCACACCAACGACGCGGCCGGGGCGTACACGCGGCTTATCGACATGGGCGTGGAGCCGTTTTTGGTATCCAGCACCGTGGAGGCCGTAATGGCCCAGCGGCTGGTGCGCACGCTTTGCAAACACTGCAAACAACCGTACGTTCCCAAGCCCGAGGAAGTGCCCCGCGACTTTCCCATCGATCAGGTCTCTGCGGACCGGCCTATTTACAAGGCGGTGGGATGCCGGGAGTGCCGCGGCGTGGGGTATTTTGGCCGGGTAGGAATATTCGAGCTGTTGGTCACGACCGAGCGAATCCGTCAGCTTGCGCACGATCGAGCGACCAGTTGGACCATCGCCCAAGCGGCGCTGGAAGAGGGAATGCGCACGTTGCGCAACGACGGCTGGCTGAAAGTGCTTTCCGGCCGGACGACCATCGAAGAGGTGGCTCGCGTCACCAAAGCCAATGTGTTGACGATGGCCGGCCAGAGGGCTTTGACTCAGCAACTCGGCCGGCAAACATAGCCGGCAAAAATAATCGCCGCCTGCAAACGCTGTCTGCGGAGCCGGCCGGCTGTACCCGCTGTGGCATCCGGTGCAGTCCCGCTGCCCGACAACTCAGTATCTGCTATGCCCGAGTTCACTTACGTCGCCCGCGATACCAACGGTCAACGCATAACCGGCGTCATCTCTGCCGCCGAGCGCCGCGAGGCGCTGGCCACGCTGGCCAGCCGCTCGTTGTATCCGGTAGAGGTACGGGCACACACGACCAGGGAAGTGCCCCGCCGGGTGCGCCGTGTGCCGGCCCAGCTGCTGTCGGTCACCTATGCTCAACTGGCCGACCTGCTCCGCAGCGGCGTGCCGTTGCTGCGCAGCCTGGAAGTCCTCCAAAAGCAGACTTCGCACGCCGGACTGAAATACGTGCTGGAGGAAGTTCACCGCCAGGTGGAAGACGGGGCCACGCTGGCCCAAGCCATGGGACGTTTCGAGCGCGTCTTCGGCGAGATGGCCGTCAGCATGATCCGCGCCGGCGGCGAAGGGGGGTTTTTGGAAGAAGCCTTGGCCCGGGTGGCAGAGTTCACAGAAGCCCAGGAGGACCTGAAGAAACGCACCATCGGGGCGATCATCTACCCGGTGTTCTTGATGGTGGTGGGAACCATTATTGTCAACGTGCTAGTGGTGTTCTTCGTGCCGCGTTTTGCGGAACTGTTTTCCCGGCTGCGCGAACGCGGCGAACTGCCGGTGGTCACCGACATGCTGCTGTGGCTCAGCCAGCAGATGCGCGTTTGGGGCATTCCCCTTCTGGCGCTGGTGGCGCTGGCGGCGTGGTTGTTGCGGCGTTGGTTGCGCACCGAAAAAGGTCGTCTGTGGTGGGATGCCACGCGAATCCGCCTGCCGATGGTTGGTACTATATTCCTCCATCTGGCGGTTGCTCGTTTCTGCCGCGTTCTGGGCACCTTGCTGCACAATGGGGTGCCGATCATCCGCTCGCTACAGATTGCCAGCGACGCCACGGCCAACCGGGTGCTAGCCCAGGCCGTCCAGGAGGCCAGCGAGAACATCTCGGCCGGTCAAACGTTGGCCGGTCCGCTGGGCGCAAGCGGAAAGTTCCCCGCGACTGTGGTGGAAATGATCGCGGTGGCCGAGCAGTCCAACACGCTGGAATCAGTGCTGCTGAGCATCGCCGACGGCCTGGAACGGCGCACCTGGCGGCGGCTGGACCTGGCCGTGCGGATGCTCGAGCCGGTACTGCTGCTGATCATCGCCGGCATAGTGCTGTTCGTGGTCATTGCACTGCTGCTGCCGGTGCTGAAGATGAGTACAACCATTTAGCACGACAGCGCTAAGTTACGAGAAAAACACAATATCTTGGAGTGAAAGCACCAACAGGATAACAACTGGCAGTAGCGAAACGGCAACATAGCGCTGTTCGTATTAGCTCGCACTATCCTGGCAAACCAACCTGGGAGAGGAGATACGCAATGAAACGTTTCAACGCGCGGCGCCGGGCGGCCTTCACGCTCATCGAAGTGTTGCTGGTGCTGGTCATTCTGGTGGTCCTGGCGTCTTTCGCCGTCACTGCCTACGGGCCGATTCAGTTGCAATCGAAGATCCGCACTGCGCGGACGCAAATCGGCCTGCTGGAAACACCGCTGGAGAACTTCCGGCTAAACCACGGCTTCTTTCCGCCCACATTGAACCTGCTGTGGGAACAGCCGGCCGATATGACCAGCGCGCAGTGGGGCGGGCCGTATCTGAAATCGCCTCTGCCGTTGGACCCCTGGGGACGCGAGTACTTGTACGAAGTATACCAGGATATGGATGGGGTGGAGTACTACCGCGTCTGGTCGGTCGGCCCGGACGGCGTAAGCGGCACCGCCGACGATATAAGCAACTGATCAACCGGTCCGTCGCCGAGCAACAACGGCCGAGGAAACACCGCGGCAGAGACGCATCGGCCGAATGCGGCGCGTGATTATAGCGTCGCCGCGGCGGCTTGGCGGAGGCAGCGGCACCACGGGCAAGCTATGAACTTTAGCGCAAAATTACGCAGCGCCAAATCGGCGGGCTTCACACTGATGGAAGTCCTGCTTGCCCTTGCGCTGTTGGTGGTCACCGCCGCTTTCGCCTGGCCGATGCTCCAGGCGCCTTTCGCCCATCGCCAGTTGCGTTCGGCCGCCGACCGCGTGCGCGCCGCCTGGGTCCGCGCGCATGTCAGCGCGATGAACTCCGACCGCACTTATATCTTCCGCTGTACGCTGGATGGCGCAGATTTCAATATCCAGCAGTGGGAAGCCGAGGAGCCGCTGGCCGATCTGTCGCAAAGCCCCCTGGTCGATGGCGGCGCGCTGGCCTATGTGAGCCCGGAAAGCACAGAGCCGAAAACTCGGGCCGGAAAGCTGCCCGATGGCATCGTCTTCGCGGCGTGCGAGACGCTGCTGGATACGCGCGCGGCCATGCTGCCGCTGGGTGCGGAAATGGCGTCCGATGAGCCCTCGGGCATCGGCTGGTCCGACCCGATAATGTTCTATCCCGACGGCACCACTTCCACTGCTCGGTTAGAGCTGCGGAACAGCCGCGGGCTGGCCATCGAATTGCGTTTGCGTGGTCTGACCGGAGTGGTCAACGTCAGCGACGTTTATCCGGTCCAGCAGGGACCAAGCCCATGAGTGGTTGCGATTCGACCTTTGCCGATATGTCGCGGGCAGGCCGCTGGTGCCCGCAAGGCGCGAAGCGGGGATGCAAGGCTGCTGCTGGCGTTGGCTTTTCGCTGTTGGAAGTGATACTGGCCCTGGCGATTCTCACCGGAGCGATAGCCGTGCTGGGCGAGATCGCCCGCAGCGCACTGCGCAACGCACAGGCGGCCCGGGATATTACCCGAGCGCAGTTGCTTTGCGAAGGAATATTGAATGAGATTGCCGCAGGGTTGATTCCCTGCGATCCGGTGTTCGACGTGCCCTGTGCGCAATTGTTCGACGAGCGCGACCCTGGCTGGCTGTACTCCATCGATAGCATGGCTTTAGATGAAGACGGACTAATAGCCGTCCAAGTTACCGTTCGCCAGGACCTGCCACCGACACATCAGCCGGTGGAGGTAACCCTGGTGCGGTGGATGTTGCTTAGCGGATGGTGAGCTGTGCTGACCTGTGCGTAATCGAGCATATGGGGTTGTATTTTCCGCCGTGTGTTTTGCCGGATGGTTTCCGGCGATCGGATGGTGCCGATGATCGGCCTGCGAAGTGAAAAACCGTGCTACGTTGCGCCGGGGCGCCGGGCTGCTGGAGCAAATGCCGGCACTCGGTGGCGCTGGCCGCTTCTTGCCCGCTTAGGCGATAGCAGCATCACCGTCCGCTCGGGTTTCACCCTGCTGGAGGTCATCCTGGCGATGGCCCTGGCGGTGATCGTCATTGCCGCAGTGGGCACGGCGGTGCATGTGAATCTGCGGGCGTTCGATTCCGGGCGCCGCGACGTGGAAGAAGCCCGACTGGCCCAAAGCCTGCTGCGGCTGATCGCCGACGACATACGCGGGACGGTGCAGTACGATCCGCAGCGGGCCGAGGAGATACTCAAGGCTGCCACGGGCGGCAGCAGCTCTTCGGCTGCAATCGACATCTCACAAGCGGCCGAGGAACTCGGCGTGGATTCCGCAACCGCCGAACAACTGGCCTCTTCCGTCTCGCAGTACGCCAGCAACCTTGCCGAGACGACCACCTTGCCGCCTGTGGCCGGACTATACGGCAACCGCTACGAGCTACAGGTGGATGTCAGCCGCCTGCCGCGGATCGACCAGCTCGGACAGTCGGTAGTACCCACCGACGACGGCACAAGCCTGGACCGCGTCAGCGATATGAAGACTGTCACCTACTACGTGGTCGGCTTGGGCGGGGCTGTGGGCGGAACTGCGCTAGGTGGCGTGCAGGCAACCGGTCTTGTCCGCAGAGAGTTGGATCGGGCGGTTACCGCCTTCGCCGCCGAGACCGGCAGCCTGCCGAACATCGATATGAACCTGTGGCCCATCGCTCCGGAGGTGGTGGGCATCGAGTTCTGGTACACCGACGGCTCGCAATGGTACGAGTACTGGGATTCGGTCGAGCGACAGGGTCTGCCCGTGGCCATCGAGGTGACGCTTTACATCGCCCAGCCGCAGAAAAGGTCCGGGGGTTTGTTTGGACTGCTGGGCGGTTCCAATCTGCAAGCGTTGGATGGCACCCGAACGTACAAGACCGTGGTGTACATCCCGTCGGCCCGGCCGCCGAAGGTCACGCTGGAATCGGAATCGACCGAGGAAACACAGTCTAGCGATTCCTCCAGCACCAGTAGCGGCACAGGCACCACCAGCACAGGCTCCACAGGCACAGGCTCTACAGGAACGGGTCGTGCAGGGGCAGCAGCTCTGGCACGTCCGGCGGTGGAACGACCAAGACCGGCGGAGGTACAACCGGGGGACGATAGCCGCCTGCCGGAAAGTTACAGAACCTCGCCGGACAGTTACACAAGCTAGCCGGAAAGTTACACAACGTCGATAGTCGATATCGTGCGATAACCTGAAACATTTTTCGAGCGTCACTATGAGCGACGGTCGAGCAACATTGGGGCTGGCCGGCTTCGGCGCAGCGGCAACAGTGTTCCTGCGGCAGTTCGCTCTGCGCGCACTGTATTGCTGCGCTGGCACTAGTTGCCGTCGGACGCCACAATGCGGCGCTTGCCGACGCCGCGGACTGGTATTGCCCCTGGTGCTGGTGGTGATCGCCATGCTGACGCTTGCCGGGCTGACCTATTCGGAGCTGATGTTTGCCGAGCGGCGGGCGGCGCTATCGGCGGCACAGCATGCGCAAGCCCGCGCATCGGCCGATTCCGGCCTGGAAATGGTCAAGCTGCTGCTTTCCAAGGACCCCGAGACGCTCAAGGCGATGGGCGGCTGGTACGATAATCCCGCCCTGCTGCGCGGAATGCTGGTCTACGATCACCAGCGCCCCGAGCGCCGCAGCCGCTTTACGGTCGTCACGCCCCGATATGAGCCTTACAGCACCGCCAGCGTGCGCTTCGGTCTGGAGGACGAATCGACCAAGCTCAACCTTAACACTCTGTCGTTGGCCGACCAGTACGCCGAAGACGGCGCCCGCCGGCTGCTGATGGGCCTGCCCGGCATGACCGAGCAGATCGCCGACGCCATCCTGGACTGGGTCGACGAGGACGACGACCCGCGGGAATACGGAGCGGAGATCGACTACTACGCTTCGCTGGTGCCGGGGTACGCACCGCGCAACGGGCCGCTGCAAACCGTCGAGGAACTGTTGCTGGTGCGCGATGTCTGGCCCGAAATGCTCTTCGGCAGCGACGCCAACCGCAACGGCCTGCCCGACGCCAACGAACCTACCGAAGCCCTGCTGATGCAATCGGAAGCCTTCGACGAGAGCATCAACCGGGGTTGGGCGGCTTACCTGACTTTGTGGAGCAAGGAGACCAACCTGCGGCCCGACGGGCGAAAGAAGATCGACCTGAATCAGAACGACATGCAGACCCTGTTCGACGAGCTGACCGAGGCCTTTCCCGATCAGCCCTTCTGGGCGCTTTTTATCGTGCTGTATCGGCAGAACGGGCCGAGCACCTCGGAGCCGACGCTGGACATCCCGCCGGAGCTGACCCAGGCGATCGACCTGACCCGAAAACCCAAGGCCAAGCTGACCACGGTGCTGGACCTTATCGACGCCAAGACCGAGGTCACCATTCCCGGCGAAAACAACCGGTCGCGCAAAGTGGTGCTGATGAGTCCTTTCCTCAGCGTGCCCGAGCTGATGCAAGTCTACCTGCCGCTGCTGATGGACCACGTGGCGGTGAACACCTCGCCGGAGATCATCGGGCGGATCAACGTCAACCAGGCGCCGCGCTCGGTGCTGGCGGGGGTGCCGGGAATGACCACCGAACTGCTGGATCGGATTCTCAGCACTCGGGAACCCGACCCGGCAAAAGCGCCCGAAAACCGCCGCCACGAAACATGGCTGCTGGAAGAAGGACTAGTAACGCTTGAGCAAATGAAGGCTCTGCTGCCGTTTTTGTGCGCCGGGGGGTGCGTTTATCGGGCGCAGGTAGTCGGGTACTTCGATCGCGCCGGCCCGGCCGTACGCATCGAAGCCGTCCTGGACGCCGCCCAAAAGCCCCCTACCATTCTAATGTGGCGCGACATCAGTCATCTGGGGCGCGGTTACGCACTGGCTACACTGGGAATAGAAAGTTGGGAATAGTTCGTGCAGGCGATTATCATAGATTGTTGTCGCTTATCAGATGTGCCTTGTGCGCGCATCTGCCCGGCAGCTCTGTAGGCTCCACGCTCCGGCGTGGCTGCGCATGACGGCAGTGGCAAGATGCCGCTGGCATCGGGCTGCCCGCGCGATGCAACCACAAAACGCCATTTCCGAGCGATAAGGCTACTGAACATCCGGAACCGCCTGTTGGGCGGGCGAAAGTTGTCAAGATGTCGCAATTGCTAGCCATAGAATGGGATGCTGCACAGGCTCGGCTGGCTGTGGCCTCGCTGCGGGGCAACCGGGTGCTGATCGAGCACGCCTTCGCGGTGCCATTGCGTGTGGCCGGGCCGGACGGCCAACTGACCGAGGTCGATCCGGGTCCACAAATAGCCTCCGCACTGGCCTCGCGCGGCGTGAGCAAGATCGACACTCTGGTAGCCGTGGGCCGCTCCAGCATCGAGCTGCGGCATCTGACGTTGCCCCCGGTGCCCGACGATGAACTGCCCGGAGCAGTCCGCTTCGAGGCGATGCGCGAGTTCAACGAGCTGGACGACGACTGGTCGCTGGACTTCATCCCCATCGGCGAAACCGGCCAGTCGCAACGCAGCGTGTTGGCGGCAGCCATCTCGCCCGAGCTGATCGAGCAGATTCGCCGTACCTGCCAGGCCGCAGGGCTGCGCCCCAAGCGCCTGGTGCTGCGCCCTTGCGCGGTGGCGTCGCTGTACAATCGAGCGCAGCTGGCCGCGCCGGAGGGAATGTGCCTGCTGGTCGATTTGCTGGGCGACGAGGCCGATCTGACGGTAGTCTTCGGGCGGCAGGTGGTGTTCCTGCGGACTGCTCGTTTGTCGGGCGATCCCCTGGCAGGGCCGGAGCACGCACAATCGCTGATCGCCGAGTTGCGGCGCACCATCGCCGCGGCGCAAAACCAACTGGCCGGACAGCGCGTGGAATCGATAGTGCTGCTGGGAGAGGGCCCAGGACACAACGCCTTGGCCGAGGCGCTCCAGGGGGCTTTAGACCGGCCCACCACGCTGTTCGATCCGTTCGCCGGTCTGGAGCTGAGCGCCGCGTTGCGCCAGGCGCTTCCGCCGCGGCCCGAGCAGTTCGCTCCCTTGCTGGGTATGCTGGTGGCGGAGTTGGAGCAGACCGGTCAGGCGATCGACTTCCTCCATCCGCGCCGCCCGCCCCCTCCCCCCGATCGCCGCAAACCGTGGATTATCGCGGCCGCGGCGGTTGCCTTGCTGGCGCTTGTTTTTCTGGGCTGGCAACGGCTGCAAGTTTACTGGCTGACGGCGGAAATCCAGGAGTTGGACAGCCAGTTGCAAAGGCTCAATGCCGCAGTGGCCGAGGCCGAGCAGCGTGAGGCAAAAGTGGCCGAAATCGAAAAGTGGATGGCCTCCGACGTTGCCTGGCTGGAGGAACTGGCCTATCTGAGCCGAAAGATGCCTCCCGCCAAACAGGCTATGGTCACCATGCTTACTTGCAAGACCGGCACGGTCGGCGGAGAGATGCTTGTCGAGGGGCTGGTCGATACCGAAGCTACCATCCAACTTGTCTACGACGGATTGCACGACCCGCCCGGTCACCAGGTGGGCGGCAAAACCAGCAGCAGAGACGATTCGGACAAGCGATACACCTGGAAGTTCGGGGCTTCGGTTCGCGTGGGCGAGCCTAAAGCCAAACCTAGTGCCCCAAAAACGTCCCCCTTGCGCAAACCAATTGCCAGTACCAAGACCAATTAGTGATATTTGCAAATGTACTGATCGCTTGAGATAAGGTTTTTCCTCGGTGTACCGTGTTTACAGCGTATTGCCAAGGTCAATAGTGACAATTGCCAAGCTCGATAGTGACACCCGCTGCATGAGTTTTCGGAAAGAAATGCACAGTTCAGCGTAGACAAGCAAAATGACCCGGCAGCCGACCGCGCAGAAAACCAAACCGAAGACCGCGGCAAACCAGCCGCTGGCAGTAAGCAGATGGAACCACTAGCAGAAAAAACCTTGTAACGACCGAGCCTGGCGCTCGGCAAGCAAAGACCGATGGCCCTTAGTAAACGAGAGAAAACGCTAGCTTTGGTCTCCTGCCTTATGGCCGGCGCGGTGGTGGTGTATTGGCTGGTAGGCTCTTCCGGAGGCAGCGTAAGCGAGTTGCGCCGGGTGCGGGATGAAAAAGCCCAGGAAGTAGCCAAAAAGCAAGCCCGCTTGGATGCCGCCGAGCGATCCAAAGCCAAACTGGCCGAGTGGGAGCGGCGCGCCCTGCCGGCCAATACCCGCGACGCCGGAAGGCTGTACCAAAGCTGGCTGACGGGCCTGGTTGGCAGGATCAAGCTGGACGACGTGCGGATCGAGCCGCGCGAGGGACGCGTCCGCCGTGGCGTGTACACCGCCTTGCCCTTTACCGTCCACGGCAAGGGAACGCTGGACCAGCTTACCCGGCTGTTGTTCGAGTTCTACTCGGTCGGCTACGTGCATCAGATACAGCAGCTAACAGTCACTCCGCTGAAGGACTCGGGCAAGCTGGATGTGAACATGGCCATCGAGGCCGTGTCATTGCCCACCGCCGCCAGCACCACCGGGCTGCCGGATCAGAAGCCCTTGCGTCCGCTACGTGGCACGCTGGCCGAGTATCAGAAGACGATCGTGGAGCGTAACTTGTTCAAACCTTACAGTCCGCCTCCGCCGCCTCCGCCGCCGCCTCAGCCGCGCAAGATCGATCCGCCAAAAC
>Ga0209101_1000491_pt1 | contig 32167 bp, 27 predicted proteins | sample ConPoolayeCmetaG_FD_185481 | JGI IMG/M metagenome (GOLD analysis project Ga0209101, IMG submission 185481) | Hot spring microbial mat communities from California, USA to study Microbial Dark Matter (Phase II) - Cone Pool mat layer C metaG... ...
AGTGTAATCGACCCCGGCCTGCGAGCAATCCGCAACCACGGGCGCTCGATCGACGCACCCGCTGGCAGTGTAATCGACCCCGGCCTGCGAGCAATCCGCAACTGCCGGACAGTCAGTCCGCGCGCACGCGATAGTGTAATCGACCCCGGCCTGCGAGCAATCCGCATCCGCCCCGGTCGGCATTCGCGTCCACGCCCTTAGCGGCCGCTGAGGCTCGGTTGTTGGTCCGGCTCAGCGCGGTGTTGCCTGTCGCTGCGGCTCCACCTGTGGGTCGGTCGGTGCTGGAGAGACGTGCTTTTCGGCTCGGCACTGCGCGGCCTGACGATCCGCCGGACCATCAGCGCGCCTGTACTAGCAACTGCCGCACCAGCGGCTGCACGGCGGGGCGCAGGGCTGCGGCCGTCTCGCGGCTCGCCAGCTCGCGCACGCGGGCGGTCGTCGTGCGCAGTTGTGCGACGTCGAGCAGCGCGGAGCGGCTCCTTTGGAGGCGCATGGCGCGCGAAACACCGTAGCGGGCGAGCGCGTCGTCGATTCGATCTAAGGCGTGCAGCGCCTGCGCGCGTGCCGCAGCACGCTGGCCGGCTGTACGCTCCGCATTGTCGAACGTGGCGACCGCCGCCATCAGGTTGCCGGCCTCGAGCCGCAGGCGCGCGTGCAGTTCGTCCGAAGGTGGGAAGTAGCTGTAGAGGCTCATCACGCAGCACGCAACCGCTGCGCCGCCGAGCACTGCGCGCACCGCCGACTGCGAGCAGCGAGGCTCGCCGAGCCACGGCCTCGGATCGCCCGGCGCGGCAACCGTGCGACGTGACCGCACAGCTCGTTCGAGCAGGCCGGCCGAGGCTAGCAGCACCAGCACGGCCAGCGCGGCGAGACCGCCTGGGCCGGTGCGCCGCCACTCGGCCACCACGGCCGCTGCGGGCGCGCGGTTGTCGAGGTGGTAAGGCCGGGTCAACAGGTCGAAAGCGTGGGAGTCCGGCTCACCGTCGCCGGCGGGACGCGGCAGAGCGTCGGCGGCGGCCACGGCTCCCAGCGCAAGGGCCAGCCATGTGAGCGCGGCGACCGCGCCCGCGCGGCCCAGCCGCTGGAGGCACCACGCGAGCGTTCCCAGATTCCAGGCCGCACCGAGGAGGAATGTCAGCAGGATGTCACCCGCCGGCAGGCCGATGCGGCGGAACTCGCCGGCTAGAACGACCGTCAGGTCCGGGTCGGGGGTGGCCAGCGCGAGCGGCACGGCCAGGCCGGGCTGCGTCGCCGGGCCGGGCGCGGTAAGCCGGTCCTCGATCGCGCCCGGCGGCAGGACGCAGGCCAGCGCGGCAGACGCGCCGATCGCCAGAAAGATTTGGACGGCCCACGAACCGGCGCTGTGATTCGCCGCCGCCCGGAACAGGACGAGCAGTGGCGAGGCCGCGGTTCGCGGAGCGGGCGGGGCGGAGCCGCACAACGCGGCGCTGGTTCGCGCCGTGTCGGTCCGTGCGGCATCGGTCGGGGCGGTACCGACGGGAAGAGCGCCGCCGGGCGGCGACTCGCCCGATGCCGCGCTCGTCGGCAGCGGTTCCGTTCGCACGGACTCACCGGGGGCGGCGCGCGTCCGCGGGCGTGTGCCGCGGGCCTGGTCCGCCCACAGGGCCGCAAGCCCCGCCGACAGCCCCACGAGGAGGCACACAGACAAGACGAGGCCCGTGCTGAGCAGGCCCAGCCGGTCGGCGGCGTGGCCGAACGACCACGGCATGAACAGCGGCGCGGTGACCAGGAAACAAACCACGGCGGCCGGGCGAATGCGGGCGCGCAGCATCTCGTCCGCGATCGGCAGCGCGCCCAGAGCGGTCACCGGCGTGAGGAGTCCCAAGACAGCCGCGCGGAGCATCGCGCGAGGCGCCGCCGTGTCCAGGCAGGCGCGCAACCAGCCGTGCGCCGCGGGAGTGCGCAGCCAGCCGGCCAGGAGCACTCCGGCGAGCAGTCCGGGGGCGCCCAGCAGGAGGTACTGGCCGAACCGCAGGAGGAAGGTCCAGGCGTAGAGTGCTGCCGCGGCTTCCGCAGGGTTGAGGTCGGACGACGGCGTCATGAAGCGGAGTCCCGACGGTTTCCGGCCGTATCGGCGCGTGAAGGGAGCTCCGTCGGCACGGGAACCTGCGCGAGGACGCGCTGGGCGAGATCATCGCCCGCCGCCGACGCGGCGGCGACATGGATGCTTAGCAGGGGGGCGGCGACGGCCTGGATGTCGTCGGGGGTGACGAAGGAGCGCCGCGAGAGGAACGCGCGGGCCTGCGCGAGCCGCTGCCACATGAGCAGGGCGCGCGGGCTCAGACCGTGCTGGAACTGCGGGTCCGCGCGGGTCGCGGTCGCCAACGCCACGAGGTAGCGCTGCAAGGCTGCGGCGACGGGCAACCGGGCGACGAGGGCCTGGAGGTGCCGGAGCTGGCCCGGCTCGAAGATCGGTGGCCGGGGGTCGGTCTCGGCGGAGCCCCCGACTGCGGCCGCCAGCATCTGCACCTCGTCCTCCGGCGCGGGGTAGCCGATGCTGAGCTTGAGGGCGAAGCGATCGAGCTGCGCCTCCGGCAGCGGGTAGGTGCCGTGGTGCTCGATCGGGTTCTGCGTGGCGATCACGAAGAATTCGGGGCTCAGGGAGTAGCGCTCGTTGTCGACGGTGACCTGCCGTTCGGCCATCGCCTCGAGCAGCGCGCTCTGGGCCCGCGGCGTGGCCCGATTGATCTCGTCCGCCAACAGCACGTCACAGAAGACCGGGCCGGGTACGAACTCGAACTCGCGCAGCTTCTGATTGAACAGTTTGAAGCCCGTAATGTCGCTGGGCAGCAGGTCCGGCGTGCATTGCAGGCGAGCGAACCTTCCGCCGATGGCCGACGCGAGCGTCCGCGCCAGGGTGGTTTTGCCCAGCCCCGGCAGATCCTCAAGCAGAATATGGCCGCGGGCCAAGAGGCCCGTCAGGACATGTTCCACCACCGGCTGCTTTCCGCGCAGGGCCGCGTTCAACCGGTCGCGCAGTTGCGACAGGCGGTCGAAAAGCCGCGCAGCGGCGGCCCCCGCGTTGTTCTCCATGCCGGCCCCGACGGCGACCTGCCGATCGTTGGCCATCAGATGCTCCCCCGGGTCGCGGGGACCCCGTCGAGCGCAGCGGCCCGGCGTCGTCCGGGATGCGCCGTCACCGGTGACGAGGACGCGAGCACCGCGCGGAGCCTCGCGACCGCCGTCGCCCGGATCGCCCCGCGACACGCGTCAAGCAGCGCCGCGGAGGACGCCGCCCGGTTCGACCCGGTGTCACCGTATAGGGCGTCGTAAAGCAACCCGAGGTACGTGCGGCACGCCGGGTCGTCCACGGCCTGATACCAGGCGAGCGGCGTGGTGCCGGCCGGTCGCGGACGACCGCTCAAGCGGCTGCGCAAGTCGAGCAGACGCAGCGTGTCGGCGAGCCGTTGCTCGGCCCCCCGCAGCGGCCACCACAGACACCAGAGGGTCAACAAACGCTCGCGCACCCACCCGCGACGGCACCACAGGACGACGCTCAGCACGCCGCCTACCAGGAACAGCAGCAGGTTTTCCCGAAGGACCTCACGGAGTGCGGCGGCCGCGACCGCCAGGTGCTCGCGCCAGGTCGGCTCGTACCACGCGATTCGGTAGCCCGGGGTCGGGTCGAGCGTCACCCACGTGCCGTCGGCGGCGCGCACCTCGATCCAGAAGTGAGCGTCGGCGGCGCGGACGGGCGTAAGGCCCGCGCGGGCGTCATAGTCGTCAGGCCCGGCATAGAAGCCTGACACCACGCGCGTCGGGTAGCCGAGACTGCGCAGCGCGAGCGCGGCCGCGGTGGCGAACTGATACGCGGGCCCGCCGCGCGAGTGGTGCAGGAAATGGTGGATCGGGTCGGAGCAGGTCGGCGGGATGGTGGCGTCCCGATCGTGCGCGTAGTGCGTTCGCAGATGCTCGAGGAGGGCGTTGACCTGTTCCCAGCCGCGCGGCAGGTGAGCGAAAATGTGGGCCAGCGCCGCGGCACTGGGGCGCAGATGGATGGGAACATCCAGGCACGGATCGTCCGCCGCCGTGGTGAGGCGCAACGAGTCGGGCCGAGCCAGCCTCTGGCGGTCGACCGCCCGCGACTCGACCTCCAGGTACGTGCCGGAGGGAAGACGCGGCCGCGCGCGGAGGAGCCCGTCGTGGACCCACGCCAGAACCTCCCGTGCCCACCGCTCCAGGCTGTCCCCGCCGTGCCGCCCGAACCGGACCCGCAGCGGGTGACTGGGCAGCGGCAGGCGCTCGGACATCAGAAGGCCGAGTCGCAGCCGGTGGTGCCGCGTGCCGCAGAGGAGCTCGGCGGCGTGCCGGTGGGGCAGCCACAGCCAGGAGAAATCGGGCGCGCGGGTCTCCGCCGGACACGCGATCGGCTGCTCCGGCAGTTCGCACCACCGCACGCCGTCGAAGTGCACGTACACGCACAACGCAAGATGAACCGGCAGGCGGCCCTCCACATACAGCAGCGCCCCGTCCGCCCGGCACGGGGGCGTCCGATCCCCGGCCCGCCCGCGTCGGTAGATCGAGAACCGTCGGCCCTCGGCGCCCGAGTCGGGGGCCTTGTGGCCCGGCTGGCTCAGCATCTGCTCCGGATCAACAAAGATCGCCCGCTGGAGCTCGTGCGGCTTGCGAGACTCGCCGTACGCCTCCGTGAGCACGTCGTAGATCGTCGAGAGGTCGGACTCGAGGAAATAATCCGAGTCGATCGCGCCCGTGCTTCGGGCTCGTGGGCCGCTGATGACCCACTCTCCGTCACCGATCCCGAGCAGCGCGGCCGGATGGGCCCAGCGACTTCCGCCGGACGATGGAAGCCACTCCCCCCAGATGTCGGGCAGGCCCTGCGCCAGCCGCGTCGATGCGGCCGTGACGCCGGCCAACGTCAGCGCCGCGCCGAGCACGGGCACCATCGGGAGCCGCGTCGTCACGCCGTTCCGGGCAGCGGAAGCCACGCCATGCCAATGGCGGATCGCCAGCCAGGCGACGCCCAGCCCCCCGTACGCCGCCGCCAGCGGAACGATCGCCGGGTGCTCACCCAACATCCGCGCCGCGAGCAGCAGGACGAACGACACAGCGGCGGCCGCCGCCGTGCTGCGCGGCACGCGAGCAACCGCGAGAGCGAAGAACGCGAAATGGGTCAGCGCGGTGATGGAGACCTGCTCCAGCGGCCGGAAATAGGTCGTGGCGAGGATGCGAGCCGCGCTCATGGCAAAAGGCGTCCCGACCAGCAGCACCCCCACCAGGATCCCCAGCGGCGAGAGGGAGTGTCCCCGGGGGGTCCGACGCGTGAACCAGCCGGCCCGGGCGGCGAGGGCCCCGACCATTATCGTGGCCGCCACGTAAGCGATGAGCCTCAGTGCCGGATGAAACCATGGCGTTCCCGGTTCGGTGATCGCCAGTCGGGCGGCCAGCGCGGCCACGGCGACAAGCAGAACCGTGAGCAGCCACGAACTCGGCGTCCGCACCTCAAGCCACATTGGCGAGCCCCCCTCGGAGTCGCGCGAGTGCGGCCGGCACGTTCTCCGGCCGCTCGATCACGATGACGTCACGGCCGAGCCGCGGCGGCGGGCGCGGCACGCCGCCGAAGCCGCCGCTGCGCAGGAGGAAACCGCGCCACGCGCGGCAAGCCGGCTCCCGTCGCTCGGCCCAGCCGAGATCGGTGCTGACGAAAACCGTGGCCAACTCGCTGGGCGGTGGCGGGGCGCAGCGGTCGGCAGGCACCAAGTCGGCCTCCGCCAACGCATCGAGCACTCGGCGTCGATGAGCCTGGCCGGCGGCCGGCGGCAGCCGTAAAGCCCCGGCCGTCAGCTCCACCTCCGCGCCATCGTCCAGCCAGCGAGCAGCCAGACTGGCCGCGATGCGCACCGCCCACTCGAACGAGCCTTGGGCTCCCGCGCCGACGTGGACGTCCGCGTTGCAGTCCAGAACGATACGAACCCGTGGAATCCCGTTCGCGCGGAACTCGCGAACCATGAACCGCGCGTGGCGCGCCGTCTGCGGCCAGTGGATCCAGCGCATCGGGTCTCCCCGGCGGTACTCGCGAACGCCGACCGTGTCTCCCGCGAACGTGCCCACGCGGCGCGTCTCAATATGTCCCGCGGCTCCCTCACTCCGCGCCCAATCCGGCACAGGTGCGGCCGGGAATACGCGTGGCCAGACGACGAGAGGGGCCGCGGCCGACACGCGGCGAGCCGCGCGCACCAACCCCACCGGGAAACCGCTCTGGAGCGTGGGCGGCCAGCGGGGAAAGACGCCCCGTTGTTCCGCCTGTACGGAAAACGACGTGACGGACGTGGTGAAAGGACGTAGTTTCGGGAGCAGAAGTCGGTTTTCCGCGTCGACCACCAGTTCCAGCCCCCACGCCGGCCAGGGTCCGCGGTAGGCTACGCGGAGGGCGACCTGCACACGTTCTCCAGCGAAAATCCGGTCCCTCCTGAAACGCAGCTCGCCGCGGACGAGCAGGATGGTCAGCCACGGCCAGACCCAGCCTAGCGCGACCAGCAGCCCCATCGCCGGCAGCAGCAGCAGCAGTCGGGGGTGCAACGTCCAGCCGACGACGGCGACGAAACAGACGGCCAGCAGGAGGCCGACGCCCAAGGCGTCGCGGCCGCAGGCGCGTCGCAACCAGGCGAGTACCAGGTGGAGTGGGAAGACGCGTACGCGGCTCATACGCTCGACGGTTGAAAACCCACGGCGGCGGCGCGCCCTTACGACGGTGAGCTGCACGCGGCGCAGGAACCGTACAGCACGATGTCGTGGCCCCTCAGGCGAAACCCGCGGGGCACCAGCCGCTTGAGACCCTCGACACAGCCCTGCAGATCGAACACGGAGTTGCAACGGCGGCACCGGAAGTGATGGTGGTGTCGCTCGGCTGCGGACCGGAGCTCGTACCGGGGGGGCTCGCCGGGCAGCTCGACCGGCTGAACGGCCCCCTCGGCCACCAGCCGCTTGAGCGTGCGGTATACCGTCGCGAGATTCAGCGTGCGGACGCGCTGCCGCGCGCCGTCCAGGATCTCCTGCGGGCTCAGCGGCCGCCCCGCCCCGTCCAGCGCGGCGCGAATCGCCCGATGTTGCTGCGTCTGACGCTGCATGTCGCGCTCCGTGTGCGCCGACAGCCGCCGGACGGCGCGCGGCCGCCGGTCGACCGGCACGAATGCATTGTAGCCGTTCGGCTCGCTCTTGCAAATGCGTTCGCAGGTGGTTAGACTGCCGCTTCACGCATACGCAAATGCATTTGCGTATCAGCGTGCTGGGCACTTACGCACCGTGCCGCCAGCCCGCCCGCGTTGCACCGGCCCTGGGAGTCCGGGGCGGGGGCGCCGGCGGCGGCCGTGCGTCGCGTTGGAGAGGAGGACGTATGGTGCAATCGGGTTACACTCTTCAAGGTCGCAGGTATCTCGCCGTCTGGGGCGCGCTGTTCATGCTCGCGGGCGGTGCGTCGGCGGCAGCGCCTCTGTTGGTCGGCTACGGCCAGCCGTTCGGTTCGGGCGGGCATGGCGCGGGGAACGGGGTCTACTTATTCGGCCACGATGGGGTTTTCACGAGCTTCATTCCTTTCCCAGGTCAGGGGGCCTGGGCCGGGCTGGCCAGCACTCCGGATGGGCGGCTGCTGGGTTTTGCCTCTGCACAATTGGCCCAGCTCGACCTTGCCACGCAGACCGTGACGCCGATCGGCGGCCCGTCGAACGTGAACGCCACCGGGTTCGACGTGCTGTCCACGGACGGACGCGGCTTCGTAGTGCCCTTCGACAGCAACTTCGACACTCAGCAGCTTCACCAACTTGATCTGACGACCGGCCAGGCCACGCCGATCGGCAGCCCCAAGGCGGTGCAGGAGGCGATCGAGGTCGTGCTCGGCCAGCCGATGGGTAACGTCTACAACGACGGCCCATTCATTATCGGTCTCGGCTCCGTCGGTGACACCGTCTACGGTGCGGATCTCGTCACGAACAGCCTGATCGGGCTGAACCCGAACGATGGCAGTGCCTTCGTCGTCGGAGCGCTGGGTGCGGTCGGCAGTGTCGCACACCCCAGCGGGCAGGGGCGTTATTTCGGCTTCGCCGGTCTCACCGGTGTGGATCTGTCCAATGACGGCGTGTTCGACACGCTGTACATGGTCGTCAACTACTATGACCCGACCCCGGGAGTGCCCGGCGACACGCAGGCGATCGGCGGGATCGCGCAGGTCAACCTAAGCGACGGCACGTGGACGATGGTCGGTACGAACCCCGGCCACATCTTTTACGGATTGGCGGCCGTGCCCGAGCCGGCCGCGCTGCTGCTGGTTCTCCTGGGCGGCGTCGCGCTGCGGCGCCGCTAGCCGGTGGACCGGGCGGGGGGCCGGTCGGCCGTGTCGAGGCCGCAGACGCGCCGCCCGTTGCGGGGACGCGTCTGCGGCCGGTCTGCGTTCACCGACCCACGGAGAAAGCGTGATGTTTCGGAATCGGCTCGCGACGATCGTTCTCGTGCTTTCGATGGGTGTAGGTCTCGGGCGGGCTCATTTCGACATGCACATCGGACGTTCCTCGCAGGGCGTGCTCGTCGTCCGCAACGTCCCATGGTGGCACTGGGAACTGCCCCCGCTGGGACCAGGGGAGCCGATCATCGGGTGGCTCGACAACGACCCCGGCTTCTCCGGGCTGCCGATTCCGCTGCCGGCCGAAGACGCGTATCTCCTGCAATTCGGCGCGAACCTGTGGTTGGAGCTGGTCGCCATCGACCCCGGCCTGCGGGTCTGGTCGCCGGTCCTGAGTCACGCGATCGACACGCCCGGACAACGCCTCTGGCTGGGGCCCTTCAACCTTCACACGCACCTCAACTGGCATGCCGATGCCGCCCGCCTCGGCAGCAACTTCACCGGCCTGTTGAGCCTGGCCTTCCGAATCGTCGACACGGGCGCCACCGGGTACGCGCCTTCGGCCGCGGTGGTGCTGACTTTCGAGGTCGTCCCCGCGATCCCGCGCGACTGCAACAACGACGGCCACGTGGACGTCGCCGACGTCACGAACTATTTGAGCTGCTTGAACGGGCCGCGCCGGCCGCCCGCGGGCGCGTGCGGGTGTGCGGACATTGACAAGGACGGCGACGTCGATCTGCGGGACCTGGCCGGTCTCCAGCGGCTGCCCTAAATTGCAGATCGCGACCGGCGCCGCCGCCCGCGGGCCGCGGTGCGGGCGGAACGTGCGGCTGCCCGACCGGCCGAAAGGGCCGGGCCATTCAGTGGTCGGCGACGCCGGTCCTGCGGCTGCATCGGCGGGGAAAAACGGTCCGACGTTCCCGGCGGGATTCGAACCCACAGCCTTTGGCTCCGGAGGCCAACGCTCTATCCAGTTGAGCTACGGGAACAACACGGCCGATGCCACCGCGGTGGTGGTCCGCCCGCTGCGCAGAGTTTACTGCGCCGCGGGGGAGCGTCAAGCCGCGCCGGCCGCGGGCCCGGGGCGGCGGTGTGCGATCGCTCGCGGGCCATGGTCAGGGGGCACACACATTGGGCACACCTGTGGCGGAGCACCGACGGCCCCGAGGCGGGCGAGCCGAGCGCGTCGGGGCGTCCGCCGCGAGGAGCCGGCCGGCCCGGCAAGCACGAGGCCGCGTGCCGGCCGCGCTGCGCGGGGTTGCGGTATGATGACGCCGCAAAGGAGCCGTGCGATGGGCGAACTGACCACGGATTTCCTGCGGCTGGCGGCGGCCCTGGCGGCCGGCGGGGTGATCGGTCTGGAGCGTGAGTCGCACGACAAGCCGGCCGGGTTCCGAACGAACATCCTGATCTGCGTCGGAGCGGCGTTGTTCGCGTTGGTGTCGGAACGGGCGGCGGCCACCGTCGGGGGTGATCCGCACCGGATCGCGGCGCAGATCGTCACAGGGGTGGGCTTCCTCGGGGCCGGGGCGATCATCCAGCACCGGGGCGCGGTCTCGGGCTTGACGACGGCGGCGACGATCTGGGTCGTGGCGAGCATCGGCACGGCGTTCGGGTGCGGACGCTTCGCGCTGGGCATCCTCGGCACGGTGCTGACCGCCGGCACGCTGTTCGGCCTGGGCGTGGTGGAGACCCGTCTGGCGGGGTTCCGGACGCGGGCGACGTTCGAGTTGGAGCTGGAGCCGGCCGGCGATGCCGTGAGCACGATCGACGCACTGGTCGAGACGTGCGGAGCGCGGCGCATCGCCAGTTCCGTGAGCAAAACACTTCATGGCTTGGGGCTCGTCATGACCGTCGCGGGGACGGCGGAGCAGCTCGCGCAACTGCACGATCGCATGCTCGCCCTGACGAGCGTCCGGGGGCTGCGGCGCCGCTGACCAGGGCCGGGGCGACAGCGACGGCGGATTGACTTCGCGGACGGGGCGGAAAGAATCGCACGGTTGAGGTGCGGGCCGGGCCCCGCGACGTGTGGGCCGCACGGCCGCGGCGCAGGTCGGCGCCGCTGCGGCTGCGACGCGAGGCGGCTCGCGGGAGTGGAGCGCGGCACGGCATGAGCAGCAGCACGCAGGCGACGCCCCCGCCGGAGAACGCGCTCGCGCGGGCGACCTCGCCGTATCTGCGGCAGCACGCCCACAATCCCGTGGCCTGGCGCGAATGGGGGGCGGAGGCGCTGGCCGCGGCCCAGCGCGAGCAGAAGCCGATCTTCCTGAGCATCGGCTATGCGGCCTGTCACTGGTGCCACTTGATGGCCCACGAGAGTTTCGAGGACCCGCACGTGGCGGCCGTGCTGAACGAGCATTTCATCAACATCAAGGTCGATCGCGAAGAGCGCCCCGACCTGGATGCGATCTACATGCAGGCCACGCTGGTCCTGAATCACGGTCAGGGCGGTTGGCCGATGAGCGTCTGGCTCACGCCGGAGGGGCGGCCGTTCTTCGCCGGCACGTATTTTCCCCCGACGTCCCGTTGGGGGCGCCCGGGCTTCAAGGAGATTTGCGAGCGGATCGCGGAAGCGTGGCGCGCCGATCGGCCGCGGATCGAGGCGGGCGCGCAGCAGCTCACGGAGATCGTCCGGGCGGGTCTAGCGGCGGCGCCGGCGAACGGAGCACGGCTCGACCGGGTGACGATCGACGCCGCCGCGGCGGCGTTGGCGGCGGCCTTCGACCGGGAGCGCGGCGGGCTGCTGAGCGGTGCGACGAACAAGTTTCCGCCCAGCATGGCGCTGGACGTGCTGTTGCGCGCGGCCTGGCGGCGGCCGGCCGGAGACCCGGAGCGTCAGCAGTATCTGGACTGCGTGCACGTCACGCTGCGGAACATGGCTCGGGGCGGGATCTTCGACCAGCTCGGCGGCGGCATCCACCGGTACAGCACGGATCCCGACTGGCACGTGCCGCACTTCGAGAAGATGTTGTACGACCAGGCGTTGGTCAGCCGCATTTACCTTGATGCGTGGCAGGCGACGGGCGAGCGGCTGTACCGCCAGGTGGCGTGCGAGACGCTGCACTACGTTCTGAGCGATCTGCAAGCGCCGGAGGGCGGCTTCTACTGCGCACGCGATGCCGACAGCGAGGGCGAGGAAGGCCGCTACTACGTCTGGACGCGGGCGGAGATCCTGGACCTGCTGGGGCCGGAGGACGGCGAGCTGCTGTGCGCCTACTACGACGTCCGCGCGGCGGGCAACTGGGATGATCCGCATGCGCCCGGCGCGGCGAAGAACGTGCTGCGCGTGCGGCGCGAGGTGCGTTGCGTGTCGCGGATGTGCGCTGTGCCGGAGACGGAGTGCGAGAAACGGCTCGCCGCGGCGCGCGCGGAGCTGCTCGCCGCCCGGAGTCGCCGCCTGCCGCCGGCGCTGGACGACAAGGTTCTGACCGAGTGGAACGGGCTGATGATCGCCAGCCTGGCCCGTGGGGGCGCGGTCCTGGATGAGCCGGGCTTCATCACGGCCGCCACGCGGGCCGCGGATTTCCTCCTGGCCGAGCTGGGGCGCGGCGGCCGGCTGCGGCGCGCGTGGTGCCGGGGCCGCTGCACGGACGTGGCGTTCGTCACCGATTACGCGGCGCTGACGGAGGGGTTGCTCGAGCTTTTCGAGGTGACCGGTCGCCGTCGGTGGCTGGATCGGGCGAGTGAGCTGACCCGCACGGCCCTCGAGCTGTTCTGGGATTCGGAGCAGGGCGGGTTTTTCCTGACCGCCTGGGATCACGAGCCGCTGATCGCTCGAAGCAAGGACCTGCGCGATAGCGCCGTCCCGTCGGGCAACTCGCTGATGCTGATGAACCTGTTGCGGCTGGCGGCCCTGCTGGGCGAACCGGAATTCCGCCGCCGGGCCGACGAGATGCTGCACGGGCTGGCGGGCGAGATCGCCGCCGCCCCGCTGGCGTCGGAACGCTTCCTGGCCGGCGTCGAGTTCGCGATGGAGCCCCCGGTGGAGATCGCGCTCGTCGGCGAGCCCGAGTCGGCCGAGCTGCGGGCGTTGCGTCGCGCGGCCTACAGCCCGTACCTGCCGAATCGGGTGATCGCGCTGGGCCGCGCCGACGCGCCGGATGCGGTGCCCCTGTTGCGCGGGCGACCACTCGTCGGTGGCCGACCGACGGCGTATGTCTGCATCGGAGGCACGTGTCGGGCGCCGACCAATTCTCCGGACGAGCTGACGCAGGCACTCACCGCGGGGGCCGCCGCGGTGCGGGCGTAGCGGCCCGCGAGACAATGACGGCGGCGTCCGGCCTGCGTTGGCGTTCGAGCTGCGGCCGCGCCGCGCTGCGGAGACGGCGGCCGGCTAGAGCGTCTTTCATAACCGGTGGAGACAGACTTCCGCGCCGTGCGCCGCGCGCTGTTGTCCGACATTTCGGCTCGTCCAGCAGGCATCGGAAGGGGTGGTGAAACAGCTTCTAGGCGTCGTCCGCCGGTTCCGTCAGACGCAGCAGCAGCTCCACGCTGGACAGCAGGTCGAGCCGGTTGTGCTCGAGGACGGGGCTGAGCGGACCGGCCGTGCCGGTGCGGATGAAGTGGTGGAACAAGTCGGGCACCTCGGCGCTCGGCACACCGCCGATCCGTGTGCGGCCGAGGATGTGGCGTTCCAGCGTGGTCAGGCGGCAGTCCGGCACGGTGCCGCGCCAGCGGCGCCGCGCGGCCGGCAGCAAGTCCAGATGCTGCCGCGGCTGGGGCCACGGCACCCGGAGCACCGTCGCCCGGTCGCGGAGGAAGGGTTCGTCGAAGGCCCGCCCGTTGAACGTCACCCACGTGTCTCGCGCGGCGAGAATCGCGGTCAGCGCGTCGAGCAGGGCCGCTTCCTCCGGATAGTCGCGCGCCAGCAGCTGAATGACGCCCGCCGGGGCGCGATCCAGCGGGACCACCCCGACCAGGAACACCGGCGTGCCTGAAAAGCCGCCGGTTTCGATGTCGAGGACGGCGGTTCGCGTCGGATCGACGATTAGCGGCGGTCGCGTCTGCGGCCGGCGGCGGGCGGAACGAACGGCGCGCGGACTGATCCAGCGCAGCGCATCGCCCGGCAGGTCGAAGTCCGTCTCGACCCGCCAACACGCCCCACGCCGCGTGCGGATTTCGCACCCACCGAGCACGTCGGCCAGCGTCCGGACGCGCGGCGCCGCCGCGGGCGCGTTCGGGCGACACCGCCCCGCGATCCGCAGCTCGTCGAGGCGCTCGCGGTAGCCGCTCATGCGGGCGCCTCCGGCGTGTCCGCGCGATAGCGCGCGTGCGCGGCGTCGATCGCCTCCCGGAACGCCCGCGCGGCGGTCTCCGGATCGGCGGCGCTGAGGATGGCCCCGCACACCGCGATCGCATCTGCGCCGGCCGCGACGACCGTGCCCACGTTCGCGAGCGTGAGGCCGCCGATCGCGACGAGCGGCAGGGCGGTCCGAGGTCGCACGGCGGCCAGCGTCTCCGGCCCGGCGACGTGCGGCTGCGGCTTGGTGGCGCTGTCGAACATCGGGCCGACGGCGAGGTAGTCCGGCTGTTCCGCCGCCGCCGCGTCGAACTGCTCCGGCGTGTGCGTGCTCTTGCCGACCAGCACTGCCGCGCCGGCGACATGCCGCGCGTCGGCGACCGGGAGATCCTGCTGTCCGACGTGCAAGACGTCGGCGCCGCACAACCGCGCGATGTCGGGCCGGTCGTTGATCGCCAGCAGCACACCGTGAGCTCGCGTCAACGCGCGTAGTTGCCGCGCCCGGCGGAGCAGGTCCGCGCCGTCGACCGTCTTCTCCCGAAGCTGCAGGCACTGCGCCCCCCCGCGGATGACCGCCTCGGCCGTTGCCAACCAGGGGTGGCGGCAGAGCGCCTCCGTCAGCAGAACGTACAGGCGCACGGCCCGGAATCGCTGCCGCAACGTGCCCCGCAGCACGACCCGCTGCTCCAGTTCGTAGGCGGCGTAGCGGAGCTGCTCCGCGGCCTCGGCCGCCGCGGGCGCGAGGAGCTTGCCGTATTCCGCCAGGCCGCGGGCGGCTTCGGTGAGCCGCCCGAAGGCGGCGCGAACCACCGCCTCGAGGTCGTCGCGGTGGCGCTCCGCCGGCGTGCGGGTTTCCCGACCGACGTCACCGAGAATGTCGCGCGCAGCGAGTAGGGCGTCGGCCCCGCAGGTCTGCACGATGCGCCGCAGGTCGTGGCGGCAATTCTTGGCGGCCGCGGCCGCATCGGCATCATCGCGCACGAAGCGGGCGTAGTCCTCGATGACGCGGAGGGCCTCGCGCGCCCGGTTGAGGTTGACATCAAGGATCCGCAGCAAGTCGGCGGACACGGGCATCTCCGCGCGGGCGGTGAGCAGTCGCTTAGGGCGGCAGCGGTTCGCCGGTCAGGATTCGCAGCACGTGCGCCCCGCCGACGGCGACCGGGAACGCACTGATCAGCAGCACCCAGCGGCCCAGTGTTCGCCCGAGGGCGGGGTTTCGGCGGCCGACGATCTCGCAGATGAGCACCACCAGCACCACGAGACAGAACTTGAACAGGACCAGGCCCGGCAGATTGAACTGCTGAATGATCCAGTCCGCGATAACGTTCTCCTCGCGGCCGCCGGCGTGCAAGACCACCCAGGTGAACATGATGTCGAGGGACGAGAGGAAGACGTACCAGGTGTACACGGTGGGATAGGTCGCGGCCTGGAAGAGCAGCGAACGACGGGCCGACGCGGGACCGTCCTGCGCCGCGCGAGCGTCCCGGGGCGGCGCCACCGCTCCGGACGGCGTCGTGCCGCCCGGGTCCTGGGGAGCCTGCGGATTTCGCCCCTGGTCCGCCACGTTCCGCTCCGAACTTCCCGGCGGCTGAAACGCTTCGCCGCCGCCACACGGCGGAGGCCGGGCCGGCTGCCACCATCGCGTTCGCTGCCTCCGGCTCCCGCCCGGCAATAGTCTACTCAGCGCGGACGGCGGGAACAGTGCGGGCTGGTTTCGAACGCGCCCCCATGCCTTGCGGTCGGCCGGGAGACGGTGCACGATAGGAGCCGAGGGAGTGTACCGGCGCCTGGTGGGCCGCGCGGCCTTCAAAGCCGTCGAGCCGTTGCACCCGCAGCGGCTGGTGGGTTCGATTCCCATCCACTCCCGTGACGCCGACCGGTCGCGGCGGAGCGGGGCGTCACCGATGGGCGCGGGAGCGGGCAGGCACGCGAAGCGCCCCGTCAGCCGCGGGCGAGATCGGCGAGGATCGCGGTCAGAAAGCGATACGACTTGCGCACCGAGTCGATGTACACGCGCTCGTCGGGGCTGTGGGCACCCTTGATGTTGGGGCCCAGCGAGGCCATGTCCAGTCCGCCGACCTGTCGGCCGATGACCCCGCACTCCAGGCCGGCGTGGATGGCCGTGACTCTCGCGTCGGTGCCGAACAGCTCGCGGTAGATGCGTTGGCACGTGTTCAGCAGCGGCGATCGGGTGTCCGGCTGCCAACCGGGGTACGTGTGCCCGAACTCGGCGGCGCCTCCGCTCAGTGCGGCGACCGCCGCGAGCTGCTCTCGCGCCGCCGCCAACCGGGCCTCCGACGAGCTGCGCGCCAAGCAGCCGACGGTCAGCAGCCAGTGGTCGGGCTGTTGCGGGTGCGGCTGTTGCACGATGGTGGCCACGTTGTTGGACGTCTGCACGAGGCCCGGCAGCTCGGCATGCATCTCCATGACGCCGTGGGGCAGCGCGGTCAGCGCGCGGAGGACGCGCTGCGTGTCGGTCGGCGAAAGCGCCGCGTCGGGCCGCTCTCCGGAGTCCGTCGCGACTTCGATCCGCACACCGGGCTCGCGGTGCTCGCGGGCCGTGATGGCCTGAACTTCCTCGGCGGCGCGGGTGAGCTGACGCAGCAGGCTCCTGCTCCCGGCCACGACGGCCGCCGCCTCGCGCGCGATCGCGTTACGCTTACTGCCGCCCTGAATCCGGACCAGGCGCAGGCTGCGACTGCCGGAGGCGGTCAGCGTCGCGGCTAGCACCTTGTTCGCGTTGCCGCGGTTCTCGTGAATGTCCGTCCCCGAGTGGCCGCCGCGCAGGCCCCGCACCGCGACGCTGACGACGACGGCCGTCGGCGGCAACGGCCGCGGCCGGAGCTTCCACCGGAGCGACGTGTCGCCGCCGCCCGCGCAGCCGATGTACAGCACGTCGTCTTCCTCGGAATCGAGGTTGATGAGCCGTCGGCCGCGGAAAGACTCGGGCGTCAGCCCCTCGGCGCCGCCCATGCCGGCCTCCTCGTCGACGGTGCAGAGGATCTCCAGGGGCGGATGCACGACGGCCGGGTCGGTCGCGGCGGCGAGGGCCAGCGCCACGCCGATGCCGTTATCCGCGCCGAGGGTGGTGCCGGCCGCGCGGATGATGTCGGCGCCGGACTCCGGGTCGCGGTCGCGCACGAGGCGGATCGGATCGTGCTCGAAGTCGTGCTCGGTGCCGGAGTTCTTCTCGCAGACCATGTCGAGGTGGCCTTGCAGCACCGTGAGCGGCGCGCCGTCACAGCCGGGGGAGGCGGGCACGTCGATCACCAGGTTCCCGGCGGCGTCAGTCCGCGAGGCGAAGCCGGCGGCGGCGGCCAGCTCGCGGACGCGCTCGCGGACGCGGGCCTCGTGCTTGGATGGGCGGGGCACGGACGCGATCTCGGCGAAGTAGTGCCAGACGCGGGCCGGCTCTAGCCCGGCCACGACGGCGAGATTCTCAGCAGCGGACATGCGGGTTCCTCAACGGTTCAAGCGCGGCGGGCCGCGGCAACGGGTGGCGATTCTAGCGGAACGGTCGTCCGCCGCCACGCGGTCGGCGAAAACACGCTCGGCGCGGGGGCCGCGTGCCCGCGTCGACGCCGCGCATCCGTCGGGGTTATTCCGCGGTGACGAACTCGACGCCCGCGCGCCAGGTACCACCGCCGCCTGCTCGCACGCGCACCACCCGCCCCTTGCGGAACAGGGTGCGGCCGCCGGGCTGGGCCAACTCCAGCACGAGCAGGTCGTTGCGCGACAGCGGCCAGGGCGTTTCGAGCTGGAGGCCGCCGGGCGAGATGTCGATGGCTCGCACCGCGACCCAGTCCCGCAGATCCGGGCCATCGGCCTTGCCCCGGCGGATGAACTGGATGCGCAGCGAGATCCCGCAGGGCGTGCGTCGATGACGACGGCGTTCGCTGTCGACCAGCAGGGGGCGGCTGCGATCGCAGGGGGTGGCGCGATTCGGAACGACAGTCGTCTCGGGCAGGAACGCGCGCAGCGCGATCGGGCGGCCGGCCAGGTCGCCCGTGGAGGCCGCCCGGTCCGGGTCCCTGGCGACCATGCCCCGCACGACCTGCGACCAAACGGCGAAGACGTCGCGGTCGAAGTGATTGGGCACGCCCGCGGCCATCATCTCCAGCACCTGGTCGGGGGCGATCGGACCGCGGTACGGGCGCGTCGCGGAGATGGCGTCGAAGACATCGGCTACCGCGCAGATGCGCGCGGCCAGGCTGATCTGCGGATCCATGAGACGCCGCGGGTAACCGGTGCCGTCGAGGCGCTCGTGGTGGCAGTACGCCATGTCCACGACGACGGCCGGGACGCCGGGCACGGCGCGCAGCTCCTCCGCGCCGGTCTCAGGATGACGGGCGAGGACCTTCCACTCGTCCGGGGTCAGCTTACCCTCCTTGTTCAGGATTTCGACGGGCACCCCGCGCTTGCCGACGTCGTGGAGGAGGCCGCCGAGGATCAGGGGCGCCTGAGCCTCGGGGTCGCTGATGCCGAGCGCGCGGGCGAGCACGCCGCAGTTCGCCCCGACGTTGACCATGTGGGTGGCGGTGTAGTAGTCGTGGCTGGACAGATCCACGAGGTGCCCGAAGAGCTCCGGATCCTCGTACGACCAGCGCGCGAAGGTGCGGCTGATCTCGGCGACCGTCGCGTACATCTCCGGTTGACCCGGGAACGACAGGACGTCCTCAATCATGCGGGCGCAGGCCGTGCGCACCATCCGCGTCCGTTCGCTCCGGCGCTGATGCGGGTCGTGGTAAAGGTGGTCGAGCCGGGAGGCGAGCTGGCGACGGAAGGCCGCATGCTGGGCCAGCGGGACGTAAAGGAACTCGTGACCCTGTTCGGTCAGTCGCTCGCGGTCCGCGTCGTCGAAGGCCACGCCGGTTGAGCGATAAAGCACGGGCTCGTCCGCCGTGCCGACCCGGATGTACAGGTCCATCGACAGCAACGCGGAGTCGATGCTGTCCAGCGCGACCGGAAAGAATCGTGCCGCGGCGCTCACCGGCCGCTTGGTCGCTACGGCATCCATCGTCCGTCCCCAGAGCCCGTGTCCCCGACGCACACTGGTGCGCCCGCAGACACAAGCATCGGCTCAGACGCCTTCACCGGTGAGTTGCCGGGGCATGGGGACCTGGGGGACCAAGCGGCCGCGGTGGCCGCCGGGCTTGTTGCAGCCCAGAACGTCTGCGGTCGGGCTGGCGGCCTCGCGAGGCCCGATCAGCGGCTCCCGAGCAGTTCCGTCACCTGCTCCGGGTCAGTCGGGACTCCGGCGGTCAGTATTTCCGGACCTCCGGCGGCACGCACGGCGACCGTGTGCTCGATGCGGATGCCGCCGAACCGGTCCCGAAGCAGCGCGTCAACTCGATTCCGATCGACGACATCGGCCACTGGCTGCACCAACTCGTCGCAGCACCAGATTAGGGGATTCAGGTAGATCCCCGGCTCCACAGTGACCGTCATGCCCGGCTCCAGGTCACGGTCGAAGCGGAGAAACTTGCCACCGAACTCTTTGGGACGCGTCCGGCCGGGCGGGTATCCCGCGACGTCACCGAAATCGCGCATGTCGTGCACGTCGAGACCGATCAGGTGCCCCACGCCGTGAGGGAAGAAAAGCGCGTGCGCGTTCCGGGCCACCAGTTCGGCCGGGTCGCCCCGCAATAGCTCGGCCGCCACCAGCCCCTCGCAGATGACGCGGGCGGCCAGTTCGTGCACGTGCCGCCAGCGCGCCCCGGGGACGGCCGCCGCCAGCGCCGCTTCGTTCGCACGCCGAACAGTGTCGTACAGGTGCCGCTGAATGGGTGACCAGCGGCCGCCGACGGGAACGGTGCGCGTGCAATCGCCCGCGTAGCCGCCGGGCTCTTCAGCGCCACCGTCGATGAGCAGCAGCGCGCCCTCAGTCAGCCGGTTGGAGTGTCCCACGCCGTGAAAAATCTCGCCCCGAACACTGATGATGGGGGTGAACGATGGCTGGCACTCGTGGGCGACCAGGACCGCGTGGAAGGCGGCGGCGACGTCGGCTTCGCGCCGTCCCGGTACGACGGCCGCCAGCGCCGCCCGGTGGGCCGCGACGGTGACCGCGGCGGCGCGCCGCATCGCCGCCAGCTCGTGTTCATCCTTAACCAACCGGAGCGCGACGATCGCGGCCCGTTCGTCCGTGTTGGCCGGGGCCAGTTCGAGCCGGGCCGCCAGGGCCAGGGTCTCGGGGGCCGGCGGTGAGAGGAAGGCGGCGTCGCGGCCGGCAAGCAGTGGCGCGAGCCCGTCCGGCGCAATCAGGCGGCTGGGAGCGAGGCCCGCGGCCCCGGCAAGCGCGTCGTCCGCCGGGGGTTCGCCGATCCAGATCGCTTCTTCGACTCCCCAGGTGGGCCGCACGAGAATGCAGCCCGCGTCGCCGTCGCTGCCGGGCTCGATCACCAGGACGGCGTTCTCCACGGGTGGACCGCCGAAATAGAGGTACGAGCTGCCGGCGCGAAACGGATGCGCGTTGCTCGGCAGGTTGCGTGCGGGGGCGTGCCCGGCGAACAGAACCAGCGGCCGGGTGAGCTCGGCCGCCAGGCGTGCGCGGCGCCGGCGGTACACCTCGGGCGGGGCGGTCGCACGCAGGGTCGGCGTGTCGGCGGGCTGAGACATGCGCTACTCCATCGGAGATAGTAGCCGGCGGCCGCCGGGCACGGGAAGGTCGGCACGGGGAGCCGGCGGATGCCGACGTCGGCCGGCCGCCGAGGCTGAGGGGCGGCGACGGGCCGCGGCCCGTGGTGCGGGGCCGGGGCCGACCCGGGACGCCCGGCGGCGGCAGGTCGGGTCGCTCAGTACTCCGGCGGAAGGTCACGGAGCTGCGCGAACGTGAACACCGGCCCGTCTTTGCAGACGTAGAGCTTGCCGACATTGCACCGCCCGCACTTGCCCACGCCGCATTTCATGCGGTTTTCGAGCGTGGTGAAGATGTTCTCCGGCTGGAAGCCGAGCCGCGTCAGGACCGGCAGTGTGAGCTTGATCATGATCGGCGGGCCGCACACGATCGCGACCGTGTCAGCGGCGCTCGGACCGACCTCCTCGACGACCGTCGGCACGAATCCGACCCGGCCCTTCCAGTCGGGCGTCTGACCGCCGGGGTCGACGGTCGTGTAGAGGTTCACATCGGGCCGGGCGGCCCACTCGGCCAGCTCGTGCTTGTACACGAGGTCGGCCACCGAGCGGGCTCCGTAAATGATCGTGACGTCCCGATAGCGGTCGCGGAGGTCGAGGCAGTTCCAGATGACGCAGCGCATCGGCGGCAGCGCGATCCCGCCGGCGATGAAGAGCAGATTCTTTCCGTGCCAGTCCTCGATCGGAAAGACGTTCCCGTACGGCCCGCGGAAGCCGATGATGTCGCCCTCATCGCGGTCGGCCAGCGCGGCGGTCACGCGGCCGACCTGGCGGAACGTGCATTCGATGTAGCCCTTGCGCGTCGGCGGGGAGGCGATGCAGAACGTGCTCTCGCCCTCGCCGTAGACCGAATACTCGCCGAACTGCCCGGCCTTGAACTCGAAGCCGGCCGCTTCGGCGGGGTCGACGAACTCGAGCCGGAAGGTCTTCACGCCCGGCGCTTCGTCGGTGACCTTCGCGATGCGCATCCGATAGGGCGTATACGGACTGCGGCGTGCCGGCGCCGCGGCGGTTGCGATGGTGCTCATACGGCCGTCTCCGCCAGTTGCTGCACGTGCTGCGCGAGGTTCATGTCCACGGGGCAGGCCCGCGAGCAGCGCCCGCAGCCGACGCACCCCAGCACGCCCAGACGCTCCGGCTGGTAGGCGAACTTGTGCATGACCCGCTGTCGCCAGCGCTCGCTCTGCTTCGTGCGCGGGTTGTGGCCGGAGGCGTGCAGCGTGAACAGCGCCAGCCCGCAGGAATCCCAGCAGCGCAGGCGGACGCCGTGGTAGCGGTCGCGCTCGTCGGTGATGTCGAAGCACGTGCAGGTCGGGCACACGAAGGCGCACGCGCCGCAGCCCAGGCACCGGAGCGACTGCTCCTGCCAGAGCGCGGGGTGATTGAACAGCGCAGGCAGCTTCGCCGCGAGCGGCCGGGCGTCGAAACGCGGCGCGATCCGCGCCAGGGCCGCTTCCTTGCCATTGCCGACGTGGGGCTCCAGCAGCGGCCCGGCGAGCTGCGCCACGTCCTGGCCGCGTTCCGTGAGAATCTCCACCAGGAAGTGGGTGTCGTCCAGGGGGGTCAGCAGAATGTCGCTGCCGCGCGGGTCGCCGGGGCCGCCGCCCACGGACGTGCAGAAGCAGTACGCGTCGCCGCGCGTGCAGCTCAGGCCGATGATCGTCAGGTTGGCCCGCTTGCGCTCGAACGGCGGGTCGGGGCTGTCCCACGTGAACACCGCCGCCAGCGTCGCGAAGCTCGCCGCGTCGCAAGGGTGGACCCCGAACAGGACGGTCGGCGGCGCCGCCGGCGGAGGCTCGTCGGCCTGCACATCCGCGCCGCGCAGCGTGAAGCGCAGCAGCGGCTCGTACGGCGGGAATACGGCGCTTTTGGCCGAGGTGCGCGTCTGCACGTAGTCCAGTGCGACCTCGTCGGGCCGCGTGACGGGCTCGAAGGCGACCCGGTCGCCGCGGCGCACGGGCGCCAGGATGCGGCGGCCGTCGCGGGCGATCCGCTCGAACAGCGGGCCGAGGTTCTGGCGGGCGAGAATCCGTTGCGCGGTCATGACCTCACCGGATGTATTCCTGCTTGTCGTCGGGCCTGAAGGAGGCCAGGGCGTAGTCCTTGCGGAGGCTGAGCCCGGGCTCCGCGCCGAACTGCGTCCGGACCTCCTCGGCCAGCACGCGGTTCAGCAGATCGAGCCGCAGGCCCTCCGGGCAGGCGTCGCTGCACGAGCCGCACTCGATGCAGCGGCCCGCCAGGTGCATCGCCCGCACGACGTTCCACTCGAGATTGCCCAGCGGATCCGACGACACCGGGATCCATTGCGGCTGGTTCGCCTCGGTGATGCATCGGGCGCAGTAGCACAGCGGGCACGCCGCTCGGCAGGCGTAGCACTTGATGCAGCGGGCGAACTCACCGGCCCAGAACGCCCACCGCTCTGCGCGCGGCAGCGCGGCGATCCGCTCGAGCTCCTGGTGCTCCGCGGCAGTCAGGCCGCGCGGGAGCTGCGCGACGGCTTCCTCGATCGCCGCCAGCGTCGGCAGCTCGGCGACCGCGCCGTCGTCCGTGACGAACAGCGCCACGACCCGTCCCTCCCCGAGCTGACTCTCAGCCGCCAGTTGCAGCAGAGCGCGCAACGTGCTTGGCCGCGCGACCAACGCGACCCGGCCGAAGGCGCGCACCTCGGGTTTCTGAAGATAGGTCGCCAGGTTCTGGCGGCAGTGCTCGTTCCAGATCAGGCCGTCGGCCTCGGCCGGCGTGCGCACGAAACAGGGCCGCGCCCGACCGGGCTCGGAGCCGGCGGCGTAGCCCACGACGAGCTGCACGGCGCCGGCCGCAAGCAGTTCGCGGGCTTTGGTGCGCAACGCGTCCATCACGCCACCTCCGCCGGCTGAGGCCGGCCGTCCAGTCGCTGCGGGAAGTCCGTGTACGGTCCGAGAGCCCGGATCTGCGCCGTGACGTCGTTGACCAGTGCGGCCCACTTCGCGCCCTCGGCGGCGGACACCCAGGCGAAATGCACGCGGCGGAGATCGACGCCGAGGAAGTCGAGCAGGCGGCGGAAAACCGTCCAGCGCCGCCGGGCGTGGAAGTTGCCCGCGGTGTAGTGGCAGTCGCCCGGGTGGCAGCCCGAGACGATCACGCCGTCGGCGCCCTTGCCGAACGCCTGAAGCAGAAGCATGAAGTCGATGCGACCGGTGCAGGGCAGGCGGATCATGCGGACGTTGGGAGCGTACTTGATGCGGCTCGTGCCGGTCAGATCCGCGCCGGCGTAGGTGCACCAGTTGCACACGAAGGCGACGATTTTCGGTTCGAGGGCACTCACAGCAGGCTCCGTCCGAATTCCGCAGGCAGGCAGCGCCTCGGGGGGCGCGAACGTCGGCATCGCGCCCGGCGCGCCGCTCCTTCCGATGCCTCCCCGGCGAACTTGTCGGCCCCGGTTCTCACAGCGCCACCAGCTCCGCAAACACCTGTTCGTTCGTGAAGCCCTGCAAGTCGATCGACTTCGACCGGCAGAGCGCCACGCATGTTCCGCAGCCCTGGCAGACGCCCTGGTTGATCCACGCGACGGTCTTCAGCACGTTGCCGTTGCGGTCCTTGATCTCCTCACGCTCAATGGCCCGGTACGGGCAGGCCGTCTCGCACAGGAAGCAGCCGACGCACGTCGAGAACATCGGCGGGGCCGTGCGGTTGACGACCGCCACCACCGGTTCCCGCGACAGCTCGTCCTTCGAGAACAGCCCGATGACCTTGCTGGCCGCCCCGGACGCCTGCGCGACCGTCTCCGGGATGTCTTTCGGGGCCTGACAGGCGCCGGCCACGAAGATCCCGGCGGTGTTCATTTCGACCGGCCGCAGCTTGGGGTGCGCTTCGTTGAAGAACCGGTCGCCGTCGTAGCTGATCTTCATCTTCTGGGCCAGCGCCTCGGCATCGGGCTGCGGGACCATGGCCGTCGCGAGTACGACCAAGTCGGCCTCGATCTCGACCGGGCGGCTGTTGAGGAGCGTATCGACGCCCTTAACGATCAGCTTGCCGTTTTTCTCATAGATCCGCGACACGCGGCCGCGGATGTAGCTCACGTGGTCTTCTTCGATGGCGCGGCGGACGAATTCTTCGTACATTTTCCCACCGGCGCGGATGTCCATGTAGAAAACGAACGCCCGGCCGTGGTGCACCTTGTGTTTGTACAGCATCGCGTGCTTGGCGGTGTACATGCAGCAGATCTTCGAGCAGTAGTGCAGGCCCTTGGCGGGATCGCGCGAGCCCGCGCACGCGATGAACACGACCGTCTCGGGCTCCTTGCCGTCGGACGGGCGTCGGATGGCCCCCAGGGTCGGACCGGACGCGGAGGCCAGCCGCTCGAATTGCAGACCGGTGATGACGTCCGGGTAGCGGCCGTAGCCGTACTCGGGGAAGAAGTCGGTGCCCTTGACCTCATAGCCGGTCGCGACGACGACGGCCCCGACCGCCACCTCGACGAGCAGGTCCTCCTGGTCGTAGCGCAGGGCCTTGGTCGGGCAGACCCGCTCGCACAGCTTGCACTTGCCGGTGCGGTAGTAGGTGCAGTGCGCCCGGTCGATCACCGGCTTGTTGGGCACGGCCTGCGGGAACGGGACGTAGATCGCCGTGCGGTGCCCGAGGCGGGCGTTGAACTCGCTGGGGATCTTCTTCGTCGGGCACTTCTGGATGCACGCGCCGCAGCCGGTGCAGGTGGTTTCGTCGATGCCGCGGGCCTTCTTGCGGATCACCGCCTTGAAGTTCCCGATGAAGCCCTCCAGGCTCTCAAGCTCGGAGTAGGTGTAGAGCCGGATGTTCGGGTGCTGCGCGACCTCGACCATCCGCGGCGTGAGGATGCACTGCGAGCAGTCGAGCGTCGGGAACGTCTCCGACAGTTGCGCCATGTGCCCGCCGATGGACGCCTCGCGCTCGACCAGGATCACCGGGTGCCCGGCGTTGGCGATGTCCAACGCGGCCTGGATGCCGGCGATGCCGCCGCCCAGTACCAGCGCCGTCTTCGTGATCGGCACGTTGATCGGCAGCAGCGGCCGGTTGCGCTTGACCTTCTCGACCATGACCCGCACGAGGTCGATCGCCTTCTCGGTCGTCTCCGGCAGCTTCTCGTGCACCCACGAGCAGTGCTCGCGAAGATTGGCCATTTCGCAGAGGAACGGGTTGAGGCCCGCTTCCGCACAGGCCCGCCGGAAGGTTGGCTCGTGCATGCGGGGCGAGCAGGCGCCCACCACGACGCCGGTTAGCCGCTTTTCCCGGATTGCCTCCTTGATCAGGTTCTGACCCGGGTCCGAGCACATGTACTTGTAGTCCACCGCGTGCACGACGCCCGGCAGCTCCGCCGCCGCCTTCGCGACGGCGGCCGCATCGACCGTGGCGCCGATGTTCTCTCCGCAGTGACAGATGAAGACGCCGATCCGCGGCATGGTCAGTTTTCCTTGGGCGCGGCGGCTGGCGCAGCCGGCGCGGCCGCACAGGCCGCGAGGCGTACCGGCACGTGGTGACGGTGCAGGCCGAGCGTCCGCCCCGCCAGGCCGAGCGCCAGGCCGACCAGTTGGGTGATGTACAGCACGGGCAGCGCGTACGACGCGCCGCGGTGCCGCTCGATCGCCGGCCGGCGAAGATCGAGGTTCGTGTGGCACAGCGGACAGGCCACCACCAGCGCCTCGGCGCCGCGCTCCGCCGCGTCGGCGACGATGCGGCCGGCCAGCTCGGCCACGGTCGCGGTGCGCGACACCGACAGCGCCGCGCCGCAGCACTCGACCTTGAACGCCCAGTCGACCGGCGTCGCCCCGGCTGCGGCGGCGATGGCCTCCATCTCCTGTGGGTCTTCCGGCCGGACGCAGGTCGTGAGGCTCGCGGGCCGCGTCAGGTAGCACCCGTAGTAGCAGGCCACCTTGTGAGCGAACGGAGCGATGGTCTTGGCGCGAACGGTCGGCAGGGCGCGGCTGAGAACATCGACCACGCTGACCACCTTCGTGCTGCCGACGTAGTCGAGCTCGATGATGCTCGTGATTTCCTGACGCAGCGACTCATCCGCCAGGAGATCGCGCCGCGTGGCCGCGAGCCGGCTGAAGCAGGCCGAGCAGGGCACCAACAGCTCGTCAAAGCCGGCCCGCTCGGCCAGCGCCAGCGTGCGCGCCGGCAACGCCAGGGCGAGCTTGCGATTCACGCTGTGGGCGGCCGTGGCCCCGCAGCAGTTCCAGTCCGCCACCTCGCACAGCTCCAGGTCCAGCAGCGGCGCGATGGCCTGAAGCGACTCCTTGTACTCGCGGGCCGAGCTTTCGAGCGAGCAGCCGGGAAAGTAGCCGAGCTTCATGCGTGGTCCGCCTTGTGTTCCGGAGCTGCGGCCGCCGCGTTACAGCGTTCGAAGATGCGGCGTACGGCGTCCTTGTCGGCCACGGTGTGCGGTCGGAGACTGAGTTTGCCGCGCTGCAGCAGCCGGGGCGTGAGGAGCACGTCCTGAAACAGGTGGCCGGTCTTGAGCTTGTAGGAGGCCACCAGCCCCACCTCGTGCAGCCGACCGCCTTTCCGGACGGAGGCCAGGAGCGATTCGTAAAAGGCGAGGATGTCCCTGGCTTTCGGGTGGACCAGGCCCCGGCGCCGCGATTCCTGCCGCAAATAGTCCATGATCTTCGGCAGGTCGACCTCCTGCGGACAGCGCGCTGCGCAGGTTTCACAGGTCAGGCACAGCCAGATCGACAGTGCCCGCAGCGCTTCGTCCTCCATCGCCGGCAGGTCGAGTTGGAGCAGCCGCAGAATCTGATTGGGCGTGTAGTCCATCTCGGCCGCCAGCGGGCATCCGGCCGCGCACTTTCCGCACTGATAACACTGGAAAACGGTCTCGCCGGTGGCGGCGCGCACACGCTCGGGGAGACTCGGGACGTGCTGCGCAGCCGGTGCGCCGCTGGACATGCGAATGCTCCGCAAACTCGCTCGCGCCGGGCCCGGCCGAAGGCGACGAAGTCGCGTCGCAGCCGACGAAACGCCGGCGGGCAGGCCCTGTGACACGTGACGCGGCAAACGGTGTGCCAGGCTCACAATGACACGTGGATATGCAACTCGCTTTATCTCAATGCCTTGCGCGTCGCGATGGCCGCGGGGCGAGCCGTCCGGACCACGGCAAAAACCCGCACCGCTGCGCGTTTCCGCGCGCCGCCGGGCCGAAGCGGTCGTACAATCCGGCCACGCCTCAGAGCGGGAAAATGGACGAGAAACGCATGGGCGGCGGCACGGCGGTGGCGGGCGGCGACGTGAACGGGCGGCGCGCTGGGCGCGGCCGGTTGCACCTTTGGACTCTCGCGGGACTGGTCACGGGAGCGGCCGCCGGGCTGACGACAGGGCAGCTCTGTCCTCCCGGGCCGGACGGTGCGCCGCACGCGGGGCTGGCCTGGGTCGTGCGGAACATCGCGGATCCGGTCGGGCAAGTCTTCCTGCGGCTGATATTCATGGTGGTCCTGCCGCTGGTGTTCAGTGCGTTGGTGCTCGGGGTCGCCGGACTGGGGGACGTGCGGCAACTGGGTCGCGTGGGGCTGAAGACGCTGGCATTGACCGTGGGGCTGTCGGCGGTCTCGGTCGGGATCGGCGTTGGGCTGACGAACGTGGTGCGGCCGGGCGCGCATCTTTCACAGCAACAACAGGAAGTGCTACGCGAGCGCTACGGATCAGGCGCGGCGGAGAAGGTCGCGATAGCGCGCGAGGCCAAGCCGGTGCGGGATGCGCTCCTGGAAATTATCCCACGGAACCCGCTGCGGGAGATGGTCGGTGCGGTGGATGGCAGTTCGCCGGGCGGGGGAATGCTGGCGGTCATGTTCTTCGCCCTGCTTTTCGGCGTCGCGCTGACGCTCGTGCCGCAGCGCGCCGGACCGGTGATCCATGTGCTGGAGGGGGTGTACGCGGCCGTGATGGTGATCGTGGGCTGGGCGATGCGGCTGGCACCCGTGGCGGTGGCGTCGCTGGTCTTCTCGCTGACGGCCACGCTGGGGACGGACATTCTGCGGGCCCTGGGCTGGTACGTGCTGACGGTGTTGGGGGGGCTGGCGCTGCATTTCTGCGGCGTTTACTCGCTCGTGGTGGCATTGTTGGCGCGAACGAATCCGCTGCGGTTTCTGAGTCGAGTGTCCGAGGCCGTCATCACCGCGTTCGCCACGTCGTCGTCGAACGCGACGCTGCCGACGTCCCTTCGCGTGGCGCAGGAGCACCTCGGTCTGCGGCGGGATGTCTCCAGCTTCGTGCTGACGGTCGGATCGACCGCGAACCAGAACGGCACCGCACTGTACGAGGGCGTCACGGTGCTGTTCATCGCCCAGGTCTTCGGCATCGAGTTGAGCGTGGCGCAGCGAGTGACGGTGGTGCTGCTGTCCATTCTGGCGGGCGTCGGCACCGCGGGGGTGCCGGGTGGGTCACTGCCCCTGGTGGTGATGGTGCTCCAGACAGTGAATGTGCCGGCCGAGGGGATCGGGATCATCCTCGGTGTCGACCGGCTGCTGGACATGAGCCGCACGACGCTCAACGTGACCGGCGACCTCGCGGTAGCGGCGTGCATCGATCGCTGGGAGCGGTCGCACGGCGGGGGACGGTCGCAATCGCAGCCGGTTGCCAGTGAGCGAGAAGGAGGATGGAAATGACGCCGGGTCGAGGGCGCTTCGCGACACATCCGCCCGCCCCCCCGACGCGAGCTGAAACTTGCCGCGGCGGTCGCCCCGGGCCGGCGGTGCGGCGCTGACGGTTTCAAGCGGCCGATCACGGCACCGGCCACTACCAGCTCGACGGCTCGGACGGGACGGGGCAGTGCGGCGCTGACGGTTTCAAGCGGGCGGCTAGGATGCGCGCGATGGACGCCCCCTGGACCATGCTTCACGGTGGCGCTCTGGGCGACCTCGTGCTGGCGCTGCACTTGGCGCTGCGGCTGACTGCCGGACGCCGTCCGACTCTCACCGTGCTTTCCCGCACCGATCCGGGCGATCTGAGCGCCTGCACGCCGCGGATTCGCCGCATTTCGTCCGAGACGGCCGGCGTGCACTGGCTGTTCGGCGGAGACGGCCCCCCGCCCGCGCGGCTGGCCGAGGTCATCGCGGGGCGGCGCATCCTCAGCTTCCTGGGCCACCCGGGGCTCGACGCGCACACGCGGCTGCGGTCGCTGCGGCCCGCGGCGTTATGGGCGGTGGACCCACGGCCGGAGCCGGGCTCGACGCGTCACATCGTCGCGCAGTGGACGGCGCAGCTCGAAGCGCAGCGGCTGCTCGTGCCGAAATGCGTACATCACCGACCCGACGAACTCGGGCTGGCGGTGCCGATGACGTGGCGCGGGGGCGGATCGGCAGCCGCGGGCCGGGGCGCCTCGTCCGGCGGCGACGCTTCGCGGCCGGTCGTGCTGCTGCATCCGGGCAGCGGCGGGCGGGCAAAGTGCTGGCCGCTGGCGGCGTTTCGCGCGGTGGCGCGGCGATTGCGCGCGGGCGAGCTCGGGTCGGAAACGGAGCCTGTGTTCGTGCTGGGCCCGGTGGAGCTGGAGCGCTGGCCCGCGGCCGAGATCGCCCTGCTGCGCGGCGAATTCCCCGTGCTGGAGCCGGAGCCCGGTGACCTGCCGCGGCACATCGCGGCGGCCGCCGCGTACGTCGGCAACGATGCGGGGCCGACGCATTTGGCGGCGCTGCTCGGGACGCCGACTGTGGCGCTGTTCGGGCCGACCGCAGCGGCGGTCTGGCGACCCCGCGGCCCGCGCGTGGCGGTGCTGGCGGGCGACGAGACCGATGTGGCCTGGGGGCTGACGAGCGATGCGGTCCTGGAGGCGCTGCGAACGCTGCTGACGGCGACCGGGTGAGTCGGCACGCGGTGCCGCGGGAGTTAGGGACGGGCGTCGGCCAACTCAATCGTGTGCCACCACAGTTTCACGGGAGAGGGATACATGCGGGCCAGCCGGCGCTGGGCAGCCTCGTACTGCTCCGGAGACCAAGCGTAGTGTCGGCGAAGCTGCTTGACGAGCTGGCCGGCATCGAGGCGGAGCGGGTTGGGAACGCGGAACGTCCGCGCGAGGCGATCGGTGATGATGTTGACGTTGAGGTGCCCCAGCGGCTCGAGCGCCTGAATCAGGCGCACGCCGGCCGGTTCTGCCACGTTGATCCAGCTCTCGAAAGTCGCGGGATCGCTGTGATTGAAACGGGCGAGGAGCACGGTGAGCAACACGCCGTCGATTTCCCAGGTGCCGATTCGCACGTCGAGGTGGCAGGACGACGGATACTTCTTGAGACCCCACTCGTCTTCGCGGAGATAGAGCTCGACCTTCCCGAGGTCCAAAACCGGAATAAGGGTCCCCGGGTGGGCATCCAGGACGACCTGCGGGAGTTTTGGCGGCATCCTCCGTCGTACTCCGCGCGCTGACGGGGTCGGCGACGGCCCGCGCGGCGCCGGTGCCCGCGGATTCGACTCCGGTGACGGTGGGCCGCGGCTACATCCCTTATCGGTGAAGCGCTTCGATGTTCTGAGTGCGTGGCACGAAGCACCGGCGGAGGACGGATGGGCACGCCGTCGCGGGCGCCCGTCACTGCGGGATCGGACCGGAGGCCGTCAGGTGACAGATTATCAGGCGTTCAATCGGACCGTCACCGGAGTTTTTCCTCCACGCTGCGGACCTTGTCCTCCATCGTTTGCGGGCGGTCGGTACGCGTGCCGACGCGGAGGGTCGTGGCGATGCGCGGTGCGCCCATCCCGTGCAGGACCTCGTGGCACCTGCGGACGGCCGCGAAGACGGCGTCCCATTCACCTTCGATGTTCGTGCCGTAGGCGTGCAGATGCGTCTTGAGACCTGCCTCGCGCAGGACACGCTCGCAGGCGGCGACGTACGGCGAGAGCGAGAGGCCGACGCCGAGCGGAATCACGCACAGATCAACGATGACGTGCATGGCGGTGAACCTCGAACCCTTAGTGCTCCGCCCGGGCGGACGCGGGACCGGATCGCGTCCCCAGAGCGGCCAGCGAGAGCCATCGGGAGCGCGCGAAGATCAGATACACGGCCGCGACGAACAAGGCGCAGTTCTCGGCCAGCTTCCGACAGACGAACACGACGCCCGTCCCGCAGCCGCAGTCGAACGAGACGGCGCAGAACGACGGGTACGAGGCGTCGGGAGCGCTATACAGCGTCAGGGCACGGTGGAGGATGACGGGGGTGAAGAACAGCAGCATCAGCGCGATCAGCAGCGCCGCGCCCTGCCGGCCGAGGCCGACCACCAGCGCCGCGGCGCACAGCAGTTCCAGCCAGGGCAGCGCCACGGCCAGGAGGTTGACCAGCAGGGCCGGCTCCGTCGGCGCCAGGTTGTACAGATGAATCTGCTTGAGGAATTCGATCGGGTCGCGGAGTTTCATGACCGCGAGGTAGGCGAACGTCAGGCCGACGCCCAGCCGCGCGAGCACGGTGAGCCCGTGCCAGAGCGGATGGAGGCGGGGCGGAGCGCTCCGGGGGACGGCGGTGGCGGTCGTCATGGCCGCCCCCGCTCGATTTCGGCGCTGCGCCGGGCCCACTCCTCCCAGCCGTTGGCGTACAGGTAGATGTTGCCCTGCGGCACGCCGTATCGCAGCAGTTCCCGGCAGACGTGGAGGCTGTCCTCGCACGCGCCGCCGTTGCAGTACACGATGATCTTCTCCGCCGCCATCGCCCGGTCGACAACCTGCGGGACATCGCCCCGCCAATAGTCGCACTGGATCGCGCCGGGAATGTGACCGGCGCGGTAGGCGTCGTCGTTACGGGCGTCGAGGAAGAGGTAGATGTGGACCTGCGTCAACGGGTCCGCGTGCAGCGCCGCGACCTCCTCGAAGGTCAACTCCTGGAACTCGTGGGCGGCGTGGCCTGACGGTGTCGCGCGGCCGCCGTGCGGGCGGTCCGGTGCCGTGGCGGGCTGGGCCGCCGCGGGGCGGGTCGTGCCGCCCGCGGGGGCGGGCGTCGCAGG
>Ga0209101_1000492_pt1 | contig 32133 bp, 17 predicted proteins | sample ConPoolayeCmetaG_FD_185481 | JGI IMG/M metagenome (GOLD analysis project Ga0209101, IMG submission 185481) | Hot spring microbial mat communities from California, USA to study Microbial Dark Matter (Phase II) - Cone Pool mat layer C metaG... ...
GTTCATTGCCCCAAACTGAGTTCCGTACAGCAACAGATATGGGATATTATGGAACTGGCTCCCTTGCCAGGCTAACCCCTATGGAGAGGGGGCGGAAAATAGGTAGCAAAAGGGCGTTGAATCGCCAACCCCGTGCTTTGCTTTACATTATCCAACACCAGGCACCGGTTGTCAACCCAACGCCCGTCTGCGTGACCGGCCTGGCCTGCATCACGCACCCCGTCGATGCCTGAACCCGGCGATGGGGACTGCACTCGCCTTTTTCATCGCCGCCCAACGGACAGGCTCACCCGCGGCACACCCCCTTCTGCGACGAAGCCCAACGCCGCCTTCAAACCACGTTCCGGCGGGTGATTCCGCCCTGCTTGCGCCGTCGGGTGCAGCGGGTGTTGGGCGGCGACCGGCCACCAGGACGACCACGCCGCACACGGACCCCCAACGCCGGCCGGCCCCCGCCGACCGAACGCAAACCTGCCCTCGTGCACCCGCTCCACGCGCGGACACTCTGCCATAGCAAAAGGGCGTTGAACCTCCAACCACGTGCTTTGCTCTACATTATCCAACACAAAGCACCGGTTGTCCACCCAACGCCCGCCTACGTGACCTGCCCCGCCGTATTCCGCATCCCGTCGATGCCTGAACCCGGCGATGAAGGCTGCGCTCGCCTTTCTCACCGCCGCCCAACGGCACCGGCATCAGCCGCCGCGAGCGAGCCGCGCAGCGGCGAGCGAAGCGGTCGGCTGGATGCCGATGTTGGGCCGTTCTCCGGCTTATCGGCTTGACCCGGGCAACCACGTCACGAGCCGCACGGCTGTTCCGTGCGTCATCCGCTGCGCAGCACTACCGGACACTTCAACCTGCCATACGTCCATCTCGCTGCCGGTAACGGAGACGAAAACCAGCCGCCGTCCATCCGCCGTCCAGACCGGCTCCTCAACCAGCGCCTTCTCGAAGCGGGTCACGGCTCGCACGCGGCCTGTCGCCACCTCGGCCAGGTAGATGTTACTCTCCAGGCGGCCTGCAATAACGTCGGCGTCCCGATCCGTCGCATTCTCCCGCGCGACAAACGCAATGCTTCTCCCGTCCCACGACCATACCGGCCCGTATCCGTGCCCGGCGTCGGCCCGCTCCGATAGTCTCCGTGCCCCACCCTCATCCATTACCCAGAGTTCGCCGACCGTAAAGGGCACCGCATTGTCCGGCATCCGGATGTACGCCCATCGCCCGCCGTCCGGCGACCAGCGCGGCAGAGCAACGATGTGCTGCGGCTCGCGCAACAGCCGCGTCGCGCCGCTCCCATCGCACGAACTGGAACAGTTCGCGTTCATCAGCCACAACTCGCTGCCACGCCCCAGCCCTTCGGTCACGGCGAACAGCACGCGCGCCCCGTCCGGCGAAAAGGCCACGGCATAAGTCGTTCCCGGCACAGGCAGCCGCTCGGCCGCCAACGTGCGCGGGTCTACCAGGTACACGCCGCCATCCCCGCTCGGCTCGGCGCGCACGGCCAGGCGCGGCTCACCGCCGGGCAGCCAGTCCAGAAAGATGGACTCTTGACCCGGCGACCCGGCCAGGCGTGTCGCCTGCCCGCTGCTCAAATCGGCCAACAGCACGTAGCCGCCCCACTCGCAGTTGACCTGCGCCGCCAGGTAGCGCCCGTCAGGTGAGGGGTGCAGGTCGAGCAACTCGCAGCCGGAACCGATGAAGGCGGAAAAGTCGGCCAGCGGCAAGGCTGCGCCGGAAGCCTGCCCCTCGGCGTTCAACGGCTGTCGCCATCCTCGCCCGTCCAACCCGAAGAAGGCTAACCCCGTGGGCGGAGAAACAGGAGGCGTCGCCGGTGGGCTGGAGAAAGACGGGAGGCTCGACAGCGCTGCCGGTGTCGGCAACGGGCTGAAGGAGATTGACCCCCGGTCAGCCCCTACTGACCCGCCCACGGCCGCCAACTCCTCCGGCGACGTAGGGGCAGTTTCTTGTGACACTTTCAGCCGGTAGGTATCGTAAGGATGCGAACCGTAGTAAGCGTATACCCGCACCCGGTAATATCCGCTCTGGTTAACCCATTTGTGGATAGACTCGTCATCGTGGCTGCTATTTCTGGAGTAGGCTAACAGAGCGCCGGTGGGACTGTACAGTTCCAAGTCATAATCTGTACCCGGCGGGATGCTTTGCAGCCAGCTATCAATGTAACGGGCTCTGTTGGGAAGCACATCTACGTAGAACTTGTAGTAATCGTTGTCAGATGGCGTCCAGATGTAGGCGTAATACCATTGATCTTGGACAATAGGACAAGCAGCGGCAAACGTCTCGTTTGGCTCACAGGCTTCTTGTGGGGGCGGGGTTGGTGTGCGCGTAGGCGTGCGCGTCGGTGTGGGAGTAGCCGTGCGGGTGGGCGTAGAGGTAGGCGTGGGGGTCGGCGTGGCGGTGGCCGGCGGCGGGTTCAGCGGAACGAACTTGACCGCATCGGCCAAGACGTAGCGCACCGCGTCGTGGTCGAAGGTCTGGTTGGACACCGAGATGTACTCGCCCCCGTTACGGCTGAAGGAATACGTGCCCAGATAAACCCAGGGGGAGATGTGGCCGGTGTTGGTAAAGGCCCACTGGTTGAGGATGGCGGTGTCGTCCTGTCCGGCGTGGCGGATGGTGTAAGTGACGCCCTGGGTGGAGACGAGACCTGACGGCAACGCCAGGGAGTAGGAGATGACGTGGGCATAGACCTGATAGTCGCCGCCGGCGCCGGCCTGGGCGGGCAGATTCCACTGCGCCTGGCAGGTGGCAGTAGAGGTGACGCGGGCGGTGTAGCGCAGGTCGCCACCGTAGGCCGCGGCGGGGTTGGCGGTGGTCCAGCAGTTGGGGGTCTCGGTATAGTTGGCATCACCGTCGTCCACGATCACCGTGCCCGCACCGGAGGGCGGGGTGGGTGTGGGGCGCGGGGTACCGGAGGGATAGGGACAATTGGGATCACGAGTGGGGTTAGAGATGGCTGGATACTCTTGCCAAAGATCGTAGCTGGTCACATCGGGACCGCCGTGTTGCTGCCGGTACGTAACCCACGGGTCAGTGTAGTTACCTATCCAACCGTAAGGATCCACTGCATAGCCATTATGTCTCAGTTCAAAATGCAGATGGGCGCTGCACATCGGGCTGGTATTCGGATCACAGTTTTCATCATCAACGTGGCCCGTATTGCCGCTGATGCCGATGACCCGACCGGTTTCGGCATCGGTGATGTTCGTACCCACATCCACCGTCGTGGCACTGAGATGGCCGTAAAGGGTGGCATATCCGTTATCGTGTTCCATCCGCACAAACAGTCCCAGCCCAAAGCGATGGTTGCCCGGCTGGTTCCACCGGGCCTGACTGACCCGCCCGTTGGCCGCCGCCAGGACCGGCTCGTAGCGCAGCACATAATCGTAGCCGGCGTGACCAGCATAACTCAACACCGTACTGGTGATGCCATTGTAAGGTGTAACACTGCCGTCGTTGGTACCATTCGGCAGGTTATGATCAAACACGGAACTCATATGTTGCATTCCGTAATACGGCGCGCGCAGGAAAGGGGACGGAGGTGGCTGCTGGCGGCTCAATAAAGGGAGGAAAGCCCGGGGAGACATTGAAGAAGAGAGGGGAGACTGAAAGGCCGTTGTTGATAAAGGATTCCCCGAGACAAGAAATCCCCCTATTCCCAATAAACCAGCAGTTAATGCCAGGATAAGATTCGGAATTCGCCTTTCCATGGCTCATCCTTCCCAAAATCGTCTAATGCGACGGCATCAACACCCAGGCGGGGCAATCGCCGATGAATTCCTGGCTGAGTTGGGATGAAAGTCCAGTGCTCAGATTGGCAAGAAAAAGATACTCCTCCAACATAGCAGAGTGGCCAGAAACAACAAAAGCAATGCATGCCCCGTCAGGCGACCAGATAGGATGAAAGGCCCCAGCAGAACTATAGAAGATTTGTGTGACACCACTGCCATCAATGGTAGCCATGAATATACCAACCGTGTGCATATGTGGGTATCCCGCCTGATTGCTCACAAAGGCGACATATTGTCCGTCTGGCGACCAGGCGGGCTGGAAATCCTCCGCCGGGTTCCGGGTCAGGTTCAACAGACCAGAGCCATCCACGTTGGTGATAAAAATATCCGCATTTCTCTCCTCACCCACCCCCGGAGCCGCAAATGCTATCCGACGGCCATCCGGCGACCAGACCGGCTGGGCTACGTACGGGCGCCAATGGTACTCAATGGGCACATCGGCCACCTTCCGCTGTTCCGAACCATCGGGCCTCACCACCCATACCGCACTGTGCTGCTCAAAAGCAATCCACTCCCCCGTCGGCGACCAGGCCACCGACTTGATCTCTCCCTCCTCCGCTGTCAACCTCTTTCTCCCCGTCCCATCCCGATTCATCACATGCAGGTGGGTATGATACTCCACCACCACCGGCGTGCAGTCCTCCTCGTAGCAGGGCGGGGCCGGAGAACAGGGAATGTTCACCTCCGATGAGACGAAAGCAATCTGCTCCCCGTCCGGAGACCACGTCGCCGGCCCCTCCGCCGTCGTCGTCCCGCCGGTCAGCGTGAATACCTCGCCACTGGCCACATCCACCCTGTAGAGGTGAGGAAGGTCAAAGTATCCCGCCGGCCCATAAGGGCCACACGTGACCTCGCGCTTGGCAGAGAATAACAGATACCGCCCATCCGGAGAAGAGGTCAGGCCAGAGAGGTGTTCCATATAATCCGTGAGCGGCGTTAGCCCGCTCCCATCGGGGCGAATCCGATATAGACGCATCGGTTTGTCGGGGCCAAGCATCTCCACCGCTTCGGGCATCAGTGCGGCGAAGGCGATGCCCCATTCGGGTGTTAGAGCGGGCGTTGGCGTAGGCAGCGGTGTAGATGTGAACGTGCGGGCTGGCAGCGATTGTGTCGGTGTTGACGTTGGTGTGTTAGTCACTGTAGTGCAGGCGGTTAATAATGATAGACTGAAAATTGCTAGTAGAATGTAACGCATCGCACTCCTTCCTGTTCAACTGGTGTTGAGAACGGCCCAACGGATGAGCTCACCCGCGGCGCGCCCCCTTCTGCGGTGAAACCCAACGCCGCCTTCAAACCACGTTCCGGCGGGTGATTCCGCCCTGCTTGCGCCGTCGGGTGCAGCGGGTGTTGGGCGGCGACCGGCTACCAGGACGACCACGCCGCACACGAACCCCCAACGCAGGCCAACCCCCGCCGACCGGACGCGAACCTGCCCTCGCGCACCCGCGCAATGCGGGGACACTCCGCCGTTTGCCGACCTCGCCTGCGTGGCCAACCTTGCTCGCTCACCGCACCCCGCCGACGCCTGAACCTCGCGCCGGATTTCTGTGCCCACGATCAACAACCACACCTGACATTTTTAACGATGCGCGGTGGTTTTCCGCTCTGCTTTTCCCGCCGCCCAACGGCACCGAGCTCAGCCGCAGCGCGAGCGTGAGCGAAGCGAGCGCGAAGCGCTGTCGGCTGGAGCGAGATGTTGGGCAGTGATATGCCCTTACTCAAAGCCCAGTTCTTTTATGTCCAAATGAAAGATGCGATCCGTCACTTTCAAGGATGATTGGAATTTGACGTCAAAACCTCTGCTAATAACTAACCCAATGACAGGAGTATCTCCTGCAATTCTATCTTGCACCCACCCTACATAGTTGCATATCTGGCCAAAAGTGCTTTGGCTGGCACAGACGTTCTTAAGCTCTATCACCACGTATCTTTTCAGTTTACGTTCATAACAAAGCAGATCAATACGCCCGCCGTTACCCTTACAAACAAATTGTCGTCCTATTGTTCCTGTGGAGTCAGAGTAGAGTTCCAAGTCATATCCAAATCTCTTCAGCAAACCGAGATTCTCTACCAATCTTTCTTCCAGTTGCTCCTCAAGCGCAATTGCCTTGCAAAGAGGTTCTCGCAGAACACCTTCGATGAACGCCTGATAATCAGGATTCTTTATCGCCGCCAGTTGATTTAGCCTTGTCCAGTACTCAAAAGGTATGCGATAAGCACGACGTTGAAATCGTGCTTTGTATGCTCCCCAACCTTGCAAGTAGGGCTCTCTATGCAAGTCTTGGATGGTAACTGGTTGCTGAAATTTGTACAGTGGGTGATAATCACATCCGTAATCCCATCCCACCTCTGAAGCATAGTTATCATCGGCAATTGAATAGGCATCACTCTCTGCTTGCAGTAGATAGCCTATGTCACGTTTGGGGGTAGTACGCCATAGAAAGACCAAATCGCCCTTTCGTGTATCTTTGTGACAAGTCCACCAACCATCTGCATCAACGTTGCGGGAAGGGTCAAGGCATTCTCTTTCGCTTCCGTCATCTTCGAGATAGTATTCTGGCCGTGTGACCCACAGCCAATACTGCCGTTCGTCGCTTTTTCCATCTTTCATAACTGCGATGGCCTCCGTTCTGTTTTCGGAACGTTGCACAACAGCCGCCCAACATGTAAGTAGACGGACATCCATCCGTCTATACCCAGGTTTAGAACGACAAACATCCGCCTACCTTCCCCTACGGCGGTTTATACGGACAACCATCCATATTTCACCCTCCTGCGGCGGTATAGACGGACAAATCACCACCTAAAATTGGCTCTTGTCAAAACAGAACAAATGTGCTATACTGGAACCACTTTCAGCGTGCTGCTGATATTTTACCATAGAAAAATGCCGAGTGCAATGGCACGAGGATAGGATAAAATGGCAGATCAAAAATCATCCAGGCTCCTTGACCAGGTGCGCGATGCGATCCGCCTCAAGCATTATTCTATCAGAACTGAAGAAGCCTACGTTGATTGAATCAAACGCTTCATCCTCTTTCACAAAACACCAGAAGGCACCTTTCACCCCCAAGACATGGGCGCAGCCGAGATCGCTGCCTTTCTCACGCACCTGGCCGTCGACAAAAATGTTGCCGCTTCTACCCAGAATCAAGCTCTCAGTGCCTTGCTCTTTTTATATCGCAACGTGTTGGGGCGAGACGTCATCTTGTCCGGCGACGCCCTGCGCGCCAAAAAGCCCAGACGCCTGCCCACGGTGCTGACCAAAGAAGAGGTGCACCGCGTGCTCAACCTGATGACCGGCATACACCAACTGATGGCCCGCCTGCTCTACGGCTCCGGCCTGCGCCTGATGGAGTGCGTCCGTCTGCGCGTCAAGGATATCGATTTCGACCGGCACATGATCGTCGTCCGCGACGGCAAAGGCGAGCAAGACCGCGTGACCATGCTCCCCGACGCCGTGGTGCCTTTTGTGCGCCAGCATCTGGCCCGCGTTCGCTTGCTGCACCAAGACGATCTGGCGCAGGGCTATGGCCGCGTCTATCTGCCCTATGCCCTGGCCGAAAAATATCCCAATGCCAACCGCGAGTGGGGCTGGCAGTATGTCTTTCCTGCCGACAGGCTGTCGGTAGACCCACGCTCCGGCATCACCCGCCGCCACCACGTAGACGAAAGCGGCCTGCAAAAGGCAGTGCGCCAGGCCGCCAAACAGGCCAAGATCGTCAAACCCGTCGGCCCACACACCTTCCGCCATTCTTTCGCCACCCACCTCCTGGAAAACGGCTATGACATCCGCACCGTGCAGGAATTGTTGGGCCACAAAGACGTAAAAACGACCATGATCTATACCCACGTGCTCCAACGCGGTGGCCTGGCCGTCCGTAGCCCACTCGATCTGGAATGACAACGAGAAAGGCAAATTTATCCTACCTGACCCGGCCAAGGCGGAACCCAAGATGATGCATCACCAAGACACCGTAATGGCATGTAATGCAATAATGGTGTAAAATTAGAGGAAACCATCTGCGAGGATGAATTGAGCCAATACCAGGTATTGCCCCCAAAATTGCATTTGGATGTCGTATGAACAATTCACCTGTTCCGCGCCCCTTCTTAAAATGGGCAGGAGGCAAGACGCAACTGACCGATGCGTTGCTGGAACGGATGTCCTCTGCGTTTAACGTTTACCATGAGCCATTTGTCGGAAGCGGCGCTCTTTTCTTTCGCCTGTATCGTGAACGGAAAGTACGGCGTGCCGTTCTCTCCGATCTCAACGCCGAGCTGATCGACACCTACCTGGCCATCCGCGATTGCGTTTCAGAGGTCGTCAAGCTCCTGGCCGCGTTTCCTTATAGCAAAGAATTTTACTACTCGATTCGGGCAAAGGCCCCCTGGCAACTGAGCCGCCCAGAACGAGCGGCGCGCATGATCTATTTGAACAAAACGGGGTACAACGGCCTGTATCGCGTGAATCGCCAGGGAAAATTCAACGTTCCATTTGGGCGGCACAAGTCTCCCAAGTACCTGGATCAGGAGAACCTGCTCGCCGTCTCGGAGGCCTTGCAAAACGTTGATATTCTGTGCGCACCATTTGAAACGGTGTTGGAAAGAGCAGTTCCCGGCGATTGGGTGTATTTCGATCCACCCTACGCGCCCTTGTCGCAGACGGCCAATTTCACATCTTATCACGCCAACGGCTTTGGACCGTCCGACCAGAAACGTCTGCGCGATGTCTGTGTCGAATTGAGCAAAAACAAGGTGTGCGTCATGCTGTCCAACTCGAATACCGAAACCATTCGCTCTCTTTATGACTCACCCTACTTTACCATCGAGGAGGTGTTAGCCAATCGGGCGATCAACTGCAACGGCGCGAAACGTGGCAAAATCACCGAATTGATCATCACCAATTATCCTGTCTAAAAGGCGATTCTCGCCCTGAATGCCAACGCATTCTGATGCGGCGGAAAGCTGAATAAATCAATCTTTTCAAGGAGGTCCGTCTATGGCAGATGACATCCTCAATCACAAACAGCAGTGGCAAATCGCCACCCTCAAACCGGTCACCGACCGCTTTCCCGAACGCCAAAAGCGGTTCGCAACCCCATCCGGCATTCCTGTTGAGGCCCTTTATACCCCCGCCGACACAGCCCAACAAGATTACCTGCGCGATCAGGGTTTTCCCGGCGAATACCCCTTTACCCGTGGCGTCCAGCCCAACATGTATCGCGGCCGCTTGTGGACGATGCGCCAATACGCCGGCTTTGCCACCGCCGAAGAGAGCAATCGCCGTTACAAATACCTGCTTGCCCAGGGCCAAACCGGCCTTTCGGTGGCTTTTGACCTGCCCACCCAGATCGGCTATGATGCCGACCACCCCCTGGCCGAAGGGGAGGTTGGCAAGGTTGGCGTCTCGATCTGCTCATTGGCCGACATGGAAACGCTGTTCGACGGCATTCCCCTGGACAAGGTCTCGACCAGCATGACCATCAACGCACCGGCGGCGGTGTTGCTGGCTATGTACATCGCCGTAGCCGAAAAGCAGGGCGTGCCCTCTGCCGCCCTCAACGGCACCATCCAAAATGACATCCTCAAAGAATACATCGCCCGGGGCACCTACATCTACCCTCCACAACCGAGCCTGCGCCTGATCACCGACATTTTTGCCTACTGCCGCGATCATCTGCCACGTTGGAACACCATCTCGATCAGCGGCTATCACATCCGCGAGGCCGGCGCCACTGCCGTGCAAGAAGTCGCTTTTACGTTAGGCAATGCCATCGCTTATGTCCAGGCCGCCCTCCAGAGCGGGCTGGCCGTTGATGACTTTGCCCCCCAACTCAGCTTTTTCTTTAACGCGCACAACAACCTGTTTGAAGAGGTCGCCAAGTTTCGCGCAGCGCGACGCATCTGGGCCAGACTGATGAAAACCCGCTTTGGCGCACAAAATCCTCGTTCGCTCACCTTGCGCTTTCACACCCAAACCGCCGGATCAACGCTCACCGCTCAGCAACCGGATAACAACATCGTCCGAGTGACCTTGCAAGCGTTGGCAGCCGTGCTCGGCGGCACCCAGAGCCTGCATACCAACTCGCGCGACGAAGCCCTCTGCCTGCCTACCGCCGAATCGGTCCAGATTGCTTTGCGCACGCAACAGATCATCGCCTACGAAAGCGGCGTCGCCGACACGGTTGACCCGCTGGCCGGCAGCTATTTTGTCGAATACCTCACCGACGAGATCGAGCAACGGGTGATGGCCTACCTGGAGAAAATCGACGCTATGGGCGGCATGTTGCGGGCCATCGAAACAGGTTATGTGCAACGCGAAATCCAAAACAGCGCCTACGAAACGCAAAAAGCGGTCGAAAGCGGCGAACAGGTAGTGGTCGGTGTAAACCGTTTTGTCGTCCAGGAAACCCAAAAACTCGACATGTTGCGCGTCGATCCGACCGTCGGCGCCGCACAGCGCGCTCGACTGGCCACCCTGCGGGCCGGCCGCGACCATACCCGTGTGCAGGCCACCCTTTCCGCACTCCGACATGCCGCACAAGGCCACGACAACCTGATGCCTCCCATCCTCGATTGCGTCCGCGCCTACGCCACCCTGGGCGAAATCTGCGATGTGATGAGAGAAGTATTTGGAGAATATCGAGCAGATAACGAAATATAGGAGTGTGCGATGAAACCAATCAAACTCAACCATCTCGGCATCGCCGTGCACGACCTCGACACGGCGACCCAAATCTACCAGATCATGGGCCTGCATGTAGAGAAAATCATCGACGTGCCGGAACAAGGCGTGCGCGTGGCCTTTATTCCACTCGGCGAAAGCACCCTGGAACTGGTTCAACCCACCTCGCCCGACAGTGCCATCGCCCGCTTTTTAGAAAAGAACGGCGAAGGTCTGCATCACCTGGCCATCCAGGTTGACGATATCAAAGCAAGTTTAAGTGAATTAAAAGCACAAGAGATTCAATTGATCAACGAAACCCCACGCCGGGGCGCCGAGGGGTGGATCGCATTTCTGCACCCCAAAAGCACCGGCCGGGTGCTGATCGAGCTGGTCCAGACGGAGCAATAAATATGCGCAAAATTCGCGTTCTCATCGCCAAACCAGGCCTCGATGGCCATGACCGCGGCGCCAAAGTAGTCGCCCGTGGACTGCGCGACGCCGGAATGGAGGTCATTTACACCGGCTTGCGTCAGACGCCGGAAATGATCGTCGAAGCAGCCCTGCAAGAAGACGTCGACGTGATCGGCCTGAGCATCCTTTCCGGCGCCCATATGACCCTCTTTCCGCGCGTGATCGATCTGCTCAAACAGCACGGAATGAATGACGTGCTGCTCATCGGCGGCGGGATCATTCCCGAAGAAGACGTGCCCGTCCTCAAAGAAATGGGCGTTGCCGCCATCTTTGGCCCCGGCACCCCCATCGGCCAGGTCGCCGAATTCATCCGGGCCAACGTCAGGCCACCGTCCACCACCGACGAGTGATTACGCCACACTCTGGAGGGCAATTGGGTGATCGATCACCACTTTAATGCGACGATGAACACTGAACCACTCTCCAACCTGATCCAGGGCATCCTTGAAAAGGACAAACGTGCCCTTGCCCGCGCCATCTCGTTGGTCGAAAACCAAGATGCCCAGGCCGACGGATTGCTTACCGCCCTTTACGGGCGCACCGGACAGGCCTACCTGGTCGGCATCACCGGCGCCCCGGGCACCGGCAAGAGCACGCTGGTCAATCAGATTGCCCGCCGTTACCGAACGCAAGGGACGCGCGTCGGCATCCTGGCCGTCGATCCGAGCAGCCCGTTCACCGGCGGCGCGCTCTTGGGCGACCGCATTCGCATGCAAGACCTGGCCGGTGACCCCGGTGTGTTCATCCGCAGCATGGCCACGCGCGGCGCCCTGGGCGGCCTGAGCGCAGCCACCTTTGATGCGGCGTTGATCCTCGATGCGGCCGGATACGAGACAATCCTGATCGAAACCGTCGGCGCGGGACAGAACGAGGTGGACATTGCCCGCCTGGCCGACACGGTCATCGTCGTCGAAGCGCCGGGTTTGGGCGATGAAGTGCAGGCCGGCAAGGCCGGGCTGGCCGAAATTGCCGACATCTGGGTGGTCAACAAGGCCGACCGCGAAGGAGCCGACCGCACGGCATCCTTGATCGAGGCCATGCTCGAATTGGCTCCTCCCGCCGACTGGTTGCCGCCGGTGTGCAAAACGGTTGCTACCCTGGGCAATGGCGTCGACGAGGTCGTAACCCAGATTGAGCGACATCGTCAATACCTGCATGCTCACCACAAGCGACAAATCAAGGTGAAAATCCGCGCCGAACAACGGTTGAAAGAACAACTCCAGGCGGCCTTGCTCGAGCGGTGTCTGGCCAAAATTGAACCTGAACAATGGCAAAATATCCTGGATCGTCTTGTTGCGCGTCAAATCACCCCGCACCATGCACTGAGTATGTTGATCGAGAACTGAGAAAGGAGAATTCTATGGAAAGCATCTTGCTCCGGCGTCAAAGCAAACGCGCCTATCTGGACACACCGATTCCCGACGATGTGTTGGCCCGGATCATCGAAAAAACGCGCTGGGCCCCCTCATGCGCCAACAACCAACCCTGGCGATTCATCATCGCCCGCACCCCCGAAGCATTGGCCCGTTTTCACACCGGGTTGAGCAAAGGAAATGCCTGGGCAAAAAAAGCACCACTTCTGATCGCCGTAGCCGCCCGTGAAGCCGATGATTACACCCGCAAAGACGATCCACATGTCCAATACTTTCTCTTCGACTGCGGTCTGGCAGTCGAAAATCTGCTGCTGGCAGCCGTAGAAGAGGGACTGATGGGCCATCCGATGGCCGGATACGACGAGGCTCTGGTACGCCAGGCATTGCGCATACCGGAAGAGTATCACATCGTGTGCGTGATCAGCCTGGGGTACCCCGGCCCCACCGAAGAACTGGACGAGGCCACCCGGGCCAAAGACGAAAAACCGCGCACGCGCAAAGAAACAACCGAAAATTTTTTCTTTGACGGCTGGCCCGCCGAATAAAAAATGTCCGTCACCCTCGGGTGACGGACATTTTTTCAGCAGCGACCCGGTCAGAGACCGGTCGCAGCCCGCTCGGGCCGGTCTCCAGACCGCGCCCGCAGGTTACTTGCGTGTGCCCTGAGCAATGGTCAGCAGCCGGCCATCTGAACGGCCAAAGACTTCCGGAAAGTACATTTCGCTGGCCACGGTCGGAATGACGCGATATTCGCCGGGCAGCGTAGCGCGGAAGGTATAGGTGTATTCATAGACACCTTTGGGCAGGTAATCGGCAAAAAGCACCACCTTTTCATCGCGCATCTCGCTGCGACTGTACCAGCTCCACCACCGGCGATAAAAATTATACCACATCGGGTTACTGCTCTGTCGCTGAAGCACCGGTTTTTGATCCAGCAGGCTGGTGGTGGCCAATCTGGTATCGATGGCCTCACCGCCGGCCGGCAAAGGATCTTCGACGACCACATAATACAGGTCGCTGGGCGCAACAATGGTCAATTTGACCCGTACCACGTCGCCCACCTTGACCTCTTGCACGTCCGGGCAAAGTTCTTCCGCTGTCGGCTCACATGCCGCGTTGGTATACTGCCGGTAGACGATGATCCCGCGATTGACCGGCTCGATTTCTTCAACCGGCAGGTAAACGCGCAGGTGAGCGGTATAGTAAAGTCGCCCATCTCCCTCGCCGCGACCGATTTGCAGATAATTTCCCTCATCGGCCAGCAGGTCGGCAATGGCAACCTTGAGCTTGACGCTTTCCCCGACATTTTCGGCGTTCACCTGGCCTTCGGCCAACGTCTGACCGTTGAGGTCAACGGCGTATTCGTAATTTCCCTTTAGCTCACCGGTCACGCGCATCCAGTCGGTAAAGGCGATCAACGCCCAGGCCGTTTCCTGCGTGGTCTCCCAGATGCCTTCTTTACGGGCCACCATCAGCCAGCGCACCACGTTGGGGATCAGCTCATTTTGAGGATTCAGACGGGCCAGCGCGTCAAGGATCACCGCCGTGGAGCGGGTATCGGTGTTCATCGCCCACCAATCATAATTTTGCTCTTCCCAGTGTGCACCGGTAGCCGAGAGAATGGCCGTATTGTTCAGATCGGAAAGGAGCGTGCTTATACGGTTGCCCCGCTCGCCGATCAGATCAAGGGCCAAGGCCAGGAAAGCCTTGCCAAAATGCGACAATTTTTCACGGTTATCAAACAAGCTGCCGGCGTATTCGCTGACCTGACCGCCGCGTCCCGCTTCGGCCATCACATAGAGGACAAAGGCCTGCAGATTGGCTTCGTGATAAGACGCGATCCGACGCACAGGTGCAAGCTGACCGTTCAAATAGTCCAGGCCACGGGCAACCACAGCCTGATCGACTGCAAAACCTGTTTCTTTTGCTTTGAGCATCGCCAATATCACATAAGCGGTGATATGCGGGTTGCTTTCCGACGCATCTTGCCACCAGCCCCAACCACCATCTTGACGTTGCTGGAGATAAAGCTTTTCCAGCCCCTCTTTGACCAGGGCGGGCAATTTGGCTTCCAGTTTAGAGTTACGGATGCCCAATTCCTGTAACGCACGATAGGTAAGCACATTGGGCAAAAAGCGCGAAACAGTCTGCTCGGTGCATTCATACGGGAAATGCTCCAGATAGTCCAGGCCATCGCGCATGCCGGCTGCCAACGACGGATCGAGTTGAACAAGCAGCTCGCCACGGCGATCGTCATAGCGAGGCGGCAGAGCCACCACCTCGGTACGTGCGCCAGACGTGGCCAACTGCCCGCCGGTGCCGACGATGTCGGGTGCGGTATAGCGATAGACGAGCAACGTGCCGCCAGGGCCGGTGGTCAGACGCGGACGGGCTGCATCGCTGTATTCGCCGGCAACCGCGCTGAAAATCACTTCTACGTTGGGCACATCCTGCACCGTCACCCGCCAGGTAACCTGAGCTTCACCGTGCGCCGGCACGGCAACCTTCTGCGCGGCAAGATCATGCAAGGTGAGGCCGGTGCTGCTCAAGGTCGCCTCGACCTCGAGCGGTTGATCGGTGTTGTTGCTGACCAACGCCGAGAGATAAACCTCATCTTCGACGACAAAAAAGCGGGGGGTCACCGGACGCACCAACAACGGCTTGGTCACCAACAGGTCAACGGTCGCCTCACCGACAACGGTCTTGTCGGTCACCCCCACCCCGCGAAAGACCCAGGTGGTCAGGTTGTCGGGCAACTTGATCTGCACCTGTCCACGTCCGTCGGCGCCGGTGACAAAATCGGCCTGCCAGAAGGCAGTATCGGCAAATTCTTCGCGCAGTTCGACGCCCGGCGGCGGTGCAGCCGCTTCTACCCGAGCAGGAGCCAGCACCCGTTCGACCTCAACCGCTTTTTCGACCACGACGGTCTCCATGACCTCCACTGCTCCCCCCAGGCCATATCTTTTGGTCAATTCATTGTCTTGCTGCTGTTCTTCCTGTTCGATCAACAGCCGGTTCAGCGAGATCGACAGCCCGCTGGCCGTAACCACTTGCAAAGCGCGCCGCCCGTAAAAGCCGTTCACGATGGCATCGGGCTGACGCGGCATCAGCGAAAGCACGGCCTTGTCGACCAGATCGAGTGAAAAAGCTGCCGCGACCGGCTCACCGGTATGGTCGGTGGCACGTACATCAAAAGTGACCGTCTCCCCCGGCTGCGCCTGCTCCACCGAGGGCACCAATTCGACATGTAACGTCTGCGCCACCGGTTCGACGGTCAGCGCGGTATAACCGACCTTGTACGTGGCCACCTTGTTTTCAGCATCCTTGCCCTTGACAATGACCGCCGAAACATAGATGTTGGGCACGTGACGATCGGTAATCGGCAGGCGGTAAACGGTGCTGTTGTTGGTCAGCCGAATGACCTCTTGCTGCAAAATATCGCCGCGTTCGATGGTGATCCAGGCCCAATGCTCGCCCTGGAAAGGCGATGGAATCAAGATTTCGGCCACTTCACCGGGCTTGTAGGTGCCCTTGTCGGCAATCAAGTCGATGCGATCATCGTTGGTGCGCCGCCACGAGACATACTCCTTCCCGCTGACCCAGACAAAAAGGCTCGAACGCGCCGGACGCTGCCCGTCACGCGATTCGGCAATGAGGCGATAAGAACCGCCGACCGGCGGAACAAAACTGAAAGTGGCCTCGCCATTGGCTCCGGTCGTGATCTCACCTTCGGTGACAAATATGTCCTCACTTGTCCACGTCCACCGACCGCCGGTTTCGGTTTCCTCCAAGATATTCTTCCATTCACGTCGATATACAGATACCTTGAGCGTTTTATTGGGTTGACGGTTGGCCTGCCAATCGACGGTGAGCAAATCAACGGCCATCGCTTTTTCGGCCTGGCCCACATATTGCCTGGGCGCCAGCCCGATATAGATGTCGCTGCGATGAACGATCACCTGAGCACGCCCCGAAATGACCTGGCCGTCCGCGCCACTGACGGTCGCTTCAACATCGAGTTTGAGGCTATGGGTGATCGGTTGATCGTTTTCCAACCATTCGCCGGGCAATTCGATCAACAGTTTGCCTTCACGGTCGGTACGACCGGAACCGCTGAGCAAAATGGTCGGCGCCGGAGCCGGCCGCCACCAACAGTAGCGGCAAACCCATGGGTCATCGGTGTCGGCAAAGGTATAGCGTCCGAACTGCGGCGGGGCAAAAGTATAGGTTTCGCCGAGCACATTCCACTGCACCGCGGCGTCGGCCACCGGCCCCCCGAAAAAGTAATGCACCTGCACTTCGGCCTGGTTGCTTTGGCCATGCATCACTTCGGCCTGCGCCGGTCGGACGATCACCTCAAATTCCGGCGGGCGATAAGCAGCAACCTGGAAACCATAGCCCCAACTGCTCTCACCCGCCTGCACCTGAATATAGTAGTCTCCCAGTGGCGCGCCTTCGGAGAGAACCAGTTCACCGCTAAATGTGCCCAGGTCATCCAGAGATAAAAACCGATCAAACACCGCATTATAAGTTGGATCACGAATCACCACCTGAACCTGTCTCAGATCGGGCAGCCAGTATTCGACATCTTGCTCGCCACGCACCACGCCGCGAAAATGGACGGTTTGACCGGTGCGGTAAATCGGACGGTCGGTATCGATAAAGATGCGATAGGGTTGATAGCTATCGCCGCCGCTAAAACCGAATTCCCACGGCGAAATGCCTTGGTTCCAGTAGACCGAACAGGCCGCAAAAGGCGATTCCGACATCACAATCAGGTTATAGTAGCGGCCCGCATCTCGAATATCAAAACGGGCCAACCCGGACGAATCGGTCTTGACCGGCCCGCCGACCTCGCTTTGGGTGTGCCAATCGTACAGCGTCAACGGCAGGTCGGCAAGTGGACGGCCGGTATCAAGATCGGTGGCCCAAACCAACAACTCATTCGGCGAAGACTTTAAAGTCAGGTTGGCGGTCGAGACGATCAGCAGGTGACGTTCGCGCCAGCGGCGATCCTTGAACACCGGCGAATCAAGCTCAATCAGGTAAAAGCCCGGCTTTAATTTTCCGCCCCCTTCGACCAGGTCGATACGGGTGTAACGTCGTTCGTCCAGCGGAGATTCGACCGTTTGACGCCATTGGCGCAGCATGGCGGACGGCTTGAAATTGTACCAGTCGCGCTGAAAAGCGAAAAATTCATCCTGACTAAGGCTGTACAGGCCCAGATCGAGCCGATCAACGTTGACGTGGCTGACAAAAAGCCGCGCCGGATCGTTGGCGTTGAGCGTGCTGATATTACCCGGCACAAGCAACTGTGCCGAAGGGTCAAGCGGAGCAGTGCGAAAACGCACCGTTTTGCGCTGACCGGTGGTGTTGCCGTAAGGGTCGGCGATGTCAGGGCCGATGTTCACTTCATAATCGGTAGAAGGCCTGGCCCCAAAGCCGAGCACAAAAGTATAGTTCCACTCGTCGAAATAGGTGTAAACCTGTGTCGGCGAAATGGGCGGGGTCATGCTCAGGTTGGGCATCACCGTAGCCGGGTTGATCAGCGTGTTGAAAACGATCTCAAAGGTAGTATAAGGAGGCACGTTTCGCTCCAGATTGGCCGGATGGGTCTCGACAATGCGCGGCAGCGGCGCAGTGACAAAGCTCCACTCGTAAGGCTCGCGCATGCCGGCCGAAACGATATCCGGTCGCGTTGCGCTGAGCGCGCTCAACACCCCGGCTTCCACGCGGACGGTATAGAGCTTGTCGAATTCCAATATCTGATCCGGTTTAAAGATCAGGGTGTCGGTGAGCACTGTAAAAGACCCTTTGACGGCTGCTCCCCACGTCCCCCCGGTCAGGCTAAAAGCGGCCTGCGCCGAAGCCGGATCGATCGGCTGATTGAACTGGATGCTGATGGTTGTATCCGGCGGCACCACCCGGCTTCCATCTGTTTGCGGCGTTGTCCAAATGACCTTGGGCGGCTCGGTGGTAAAAGACCAGGCGTATTCCTTCTCCAGCACGCCGCCGATCGTATCGGTCAGCCCGGCGGCGAGGTGTGCGTTGTATAGGGTGCCGCCGGCCAGAGGTTGATCGGGAGTAAAGAGATAAATTGAGGTGTTGAGCCATTCTCCCTTGCCGGAAATAGGAGGATCAAAAGTGACCGGATTGGGCAGATCTTCCATCTGCTTGAGCGAGGTCAACGGCACAACCGGACGGTTGAAAATCACCGAGATCACGCTGTCGGCCTGCACATCGACACTATCCGGCGCGGGAATGACCTGGGCTACCTCCAGGTAGCCGACGGTCTGGAAACGGAACCGATAGGCGCCGGCCAAAATCGCCCCTTGTGTATCGCGTGCGCCCTGCCCCAGGTAGACATGATAGCTCTCGCCCCGCTTGAGATCGGCGGGCAAAAAGCGCATCGTGCGCGCATCCGGCCATTCAAACCTGCCGTTGACGGCCGGTGAGATGAGAAACGCCTTTTCCACCGCCGCCCGGTCCATCGCCCGGTCAAAAACCAGCTCCACCACGCCGTTCAGAGACAGCTCCTCACCGGGCAATGGGCTATGCTGGACGACAACCGGCGAAACCATCCCGGCCGGCACCTCCTGATCGGGCGGAAAGGGGGTAGGAGTGGGGCCCGGTGTGTGAGTAGGAAGAGTCTGTGGCCTGGCCGGCGTGTTAGTCGGCGGCGGGGTAGGTGTGGGCTGCGTCTTGCTCAGACATGCCGAAAGCAAAAGCAAAACCAGAACGACAAACGGCAAAAGGGTATGGAGCTTGCCGGATCTCATTTCATCCTCCTTATTTGTGCACAAGAATGTCAAGTGTCTGGCCTATAGACGCCATCAGGCAAAAAAACGTTCCTACGGCCCCCCTGGCACATCCGAACATACAAGCCAACGCATCTTGGAGCCTATCCGAAAAACCGTACGAGCGGCATCCCTATGCCGCTTATACCGACGCATAGGGATGCGTCGGCTGCGTTTTTCGGATAGGCCCTTATTATACCATACCTGCCACCGACCGACCATGTCAGCCGGTATCAGGCCGAAAAAACGTGGACGTTGACATGTTAACGCGGGCAGCAGTAGAAAACACGAACACAGCCCCACACCGGGTTCAGACACCGAGAATACGCAATGCGGCCAGGCCGCCACGCAGACGGGCGTTGGGTTGACAATCCGTGCTTTGTGTTGGATAATGTAGAGCAGCATTGAAAATTCAACGCCCTTTGCTATCGGCAGGGTGTCGCCGCGTGGAGCGGATATGCGAGGGCATGTTCGCGTCCGGTCGGCGGGGGCCGGTGTGCGACGTGGTCCTCCTTGCGGTTGGTCCGCCGCCCAACATCCATTGCACCCGACGGTGCAAGCAGAGCGGAACCACCCGTCAGAGCGTGGTTTGAAAGCGGCGTTGGGTTCGCTGGAGAAGAGGGTCACCGTGGGTGAACTTGATTCAAGTGGATTTTACCGAGAGCAGAGACTTGCGGATTAAACAATGGCAGAACGGATTCGCATTTTACTTGAAGGAAATATCGGCGCGGGCAAGAGCACCATCGGCAGGGCGCTCAAGGCTTCTGGCCTGTTCGATTTCATTGAAGAACCGGTTGAGGAATGGAAATCGGGCTTTGGCAGCAATATGCTCGACCTGTTTTACCACGATATGAAGCGATGGGCTTTTACCTTTCAACTGACCACGTTTGTCACCCGGTGCAAGACGTGGAACGAGATTTCGGCGCTGACCACACACCCCCGTGTGTTGCTTGAACGCTCCATTTACACCGACCGGTACGTGTTTGCCCCCACGTTGCACCAAATCGGCGCGATCAATGCCGACGAGTGGCTGATCTATTGCCGATTGTGGGACTTTGCCGTGGCCAACAGCGATGTGACGCCAGATTGTATCCTTTACTTGCGCACGCCTGCCGAGGTCTGTCTGGAACGCATCCGGCAACGCGGACGAGGCGAGGAAAGTGAGGTGACACTTGATTATTTACAACAACTTGAGGCCTTGCACGATCAATGGCTGCTCAACTGGCCCGGTGCCGTGCTGCTCGACGGCACACGGTCTTGGTCGGCGCAAGACGTATTACATCTGATCGAGGTACAAAAAGGATGATTCAAGACCTGAATACCATCCAGGAATACGAGCACATACTGGCAGAGAGCCAGATTCGGCCGGTTTTGTTGCTCAAACACTCCACGCGCTGCCCGATTTCAGCCTCGGCCTGGCGCGAGTTTCAGAGCCTTGCCGAACGGGAAAAGCGCGCCGCTTTTTATCGAATTTTGGTTGTAGAAAATCGTTCCTTATCGTTACACATCGCCGATTCAACCGGCGTCCGGCACGAATCGCCGCAGGTGTTTCTTTTTCGGCACGGACATGTGAGCTGGCACGCTTCACACTGGGCGATCACCGCTCAGAGTATGGCCGGAGCGCTGGATACGACTCTGTGATCAAGCCCTCTTACCGAATTCTAATCTTTTTCCGACCAAATTCGTACCATCGTGAGTTACAATTGACCCGTCTCTGACCATACCGATTCGGAGAGAAAACAAGGTGGAAATCGATACGCGGATCGAACAACTCAAGCATCAGTTGATGCGGCAGGCCCATTGCGCCGAACAGGATGTCGGCGTTGTGTATTCCCCCCTGCGCATTTCGCCGCTAGGAGCCCATATCGACCATCAAGATGGCATTGTCACCGGCATGACGCTGGATCAGGTCATCTTGTTGGCCTTTGCGCCACGCGCCGACCGGCGTGTTTGCGTCACCAGTTTGAATTTTTCCGGTCGCGTCGACTTGAGCATCGATGAGGTACCCCCCAAGGTTGCCGGTGATTGGGGAAACTATGTGCGCGGAGCCGTGCTGGCGCTAAAACAACAGCATCACCTCGATTATGGCATTGACGCTGTGGTGCACGGCGAAATGCCGATCGGCGGGCTGAGTTCTTCGGCCGCCGTTGGCATCGCCTATCTCCTCGCCCTGGAAGCAGCAAACGGACTTGCCGTGTCGCCACTGGAAAACATCGAGCACGATCGCTACATCGAGAACGTATATTTGGGATTAAAAAACGGCATTTTAGATCAATCGGTGATCTTGATGAGCGATCATGAACACCTCACTTATCTGGACTGCCAGACGGTGCAATTTACCAAATTTTCAACGCCGTTGAACAACGGCCGGTTTGAAATTTTGGTGGCTTATTCCGGCCTCGATCGCGCACTGGGCAGCACCGATTACAACAACCGTGTTCGCGAATGTCAGCAGGCTGCCGCGTTGCTCTTGGAATGGGCTGGCGAAGCAGTGCCCGAAACGCCACGCCTGCGTATGGTTTCACCGGCACTGTATGCCGAACTGGGGTCCCGCCTTCCTGAGCCACTGGATCGACGCGCACGTCACTTTTTCGGCGAAATGGCGCGGGTGGAACAAGGCGTTCAAGCCTGGCAGCGCGGCGATCTGGTAACCGTCGGCGGACTGATCAGCGAATCGGGAGCCAGCTCGATTTATAATTACGAATCCGGCGCCCCCCATCTGATCACCCTCTACAACCTGCTCAAAGATTGTCCTGGCGTGTACGGCGTTCGTTTCAGCGGTGGCGGTTTTCGTGGCTCATGCATTGGGCTAATCGATCCGGCTTATCGAGAGCAGATCAAGGCACACATCGATGCCGAATACCCCCGACGGCATCCGGACGTTGCCGAACGGTACAGCGTGCATTTCTGCCGTCCCGACGGCCCGGCGCGCCTGCTTAACGGCGCCGCCCGCCGCGTTGGGCATTGACGGAAAGGAACCTGCCGATGCAAGGTGTGATTTTGGCCGCAGGCAAAGGCTCACGTTTGCACCCCATCACATTGCACCGCTCCAAGGCGATGGTGCCGGTGCTGGGCAAACCGCTGGTCGAGCGGGTGATGGAAGACCTGGTTGCCAACGGGATCACCGATTTTGTCCTGGTTGTCAGCCCCGACGACCGCGACATCGTGCGCCATTTTCACCGCGAATGCGCGCTAGACATCGATGTTCGCTTTGTGTATCAGGTCGAACGGCTGGGCATGGCAAACGCTTTGTTACAAGCTGCACCGTTGATCGATCAAGATTTTATCCTCAGTGCGTGCGACAACCTCACTTCGGCCCAATGTGTGGCACAGATGATCGCGGCAATGAATTCAGACCCCCAGCCCAACGCCGTGTTGAGCTTGATGCCCGTCCCACGTGAGCGGGTCAGCAGCACCGGTATTGTCGAATTGGACGGCGAATGGGTGATCCATATTGTGGAGAAACCTGCGCTCGAAGAAGCCCCTTCCAACCTTTCCAGCCTGCCGCTCTACTGCTTTCGCCGCTTTTTCCTGGATTATTTGCCACAAGTCAGACCTTCGCCGCGCGGCGAGTATGAGCTTCAAGATGCCATTCAGGCCTTGATCGACGACCGCGGGCGTGTGCGTGGCGTTTTCGTCCGGCAGCGGCTGACCGTCACCGGCCCGGCCGACCTGCTCAACATCAACCGCCTTTACCTGACTCAGGGCAACGACCGACCACAACTTGAAGCGCAAACGGTAGGTCCGAACACCCATTTGATCACACCGTTGCACATCGAAAGCGGGGTGACCATCGGCGCCCATTGTGTCATCGGCCCCAACGTGTATATCGAACGCAATTGCATCATCGGCGACGATGTACAGATCAGCAATGCCGTGGTTTTGCGCAATGTCCGCATCCCCGACGGGGCACGGATCGTTGATCTGGTGCTTTCTTGATCCTCCAACCGAAACAAACCGGCTGCAAAAAACTTTGGCGTCGAGGCTTTAGAGCCTATCCGAAAAACCGTACGAGCGGCATCCCTATGCCGCTTATACCGACGCATAGGGATGCGTCGGCTGCGGTTTTCGGATAGGCCCTTAGCCGGTCGGCCCGCCTGAAGGCGCAACTCCAGATTTGTTCCAGAAACAAAAAAACGCCGCATTGTGAATGCGACGTTTTGGTCAGAGGTGACGGTCGGATTCGAACCGACGAATGAGGGTTTTGCAGACCCTTGCCTTGCCACTTGGCTACGTCACCTGAATCAGATAGCTCAAATTATAGCATAACCCGACAGGCGCGTCAAATTATCGTAACTATATCAGCCCGATCGAAACCGGCCTCTCTAGAGCTTGTACCAACGCATAGGGCACATCAACTAACGGCTCTTCGCCATATTTCGAACTCCATTTGTGCTCATGCGGCCGTTGTTGGATCCGTTAACCAATGACCAGGTGGCGGAAACGGCCCTGATTTGCCCATTTTGGACTTGTTTTTACATCTTTTTTGTGTTAGAATTGATTCTAATCAAAAATTTTTTTTAGATTGGGGGGGGAGTTCGATGAAAGCCTGGCTTAGAAATAGACTGTTCGGCCTTTTGATCTGGGCATTATTGGCACAGACGGTTTGGCCGCTGACCCCTTTGCCCGTTTCGGCGTCGGGCACTACCTTTTGGTGAGACATTTTCCGCACCTCAAACGCTGGGGCTGGCCGACTTGCGCATTGTGCGCATACACGAGATCGAACCACCTGCCCCGGCTGCACCGCATGAGCCTTTGCCCTCCCTGGCTTTCTACGGCCCACCGGCATCAGGTGTGTCTCCTGTGCTCCTGCCGGTTAACACACTTCCCTCAGCGCAACCACCGGCTCTTCCACCCGCCGGGCCGCTGGCTACGCCGATTGCGATGACCCAACTCGTTGTGGAAGTCTTGGGACCGGCCTATGCCAGCCTCGGCGCCCCGATCGGCAGCGGTGAACTTTACACCGCCGTGATCCGCAACTCGTCGATCTATACCGCCTATGGTGTGTACCTGAGTGCCGCATTTCCCACCTTTTTCCTCGCCGACGGCGGCCACAGTCTGATCTCGTCCACCGGCAGCATCCCCTTTAGCGTGATCACCGGTACCGGCACGTTGACCTGGACACCAACGGTCACCTACAATCTGTCTCCCGGTCAGGTGATCACCCTTAACTTTAAGCTGCGCGCAACATGCGATGCCCAATCGGGCCAACAGATGCGCGTGTCCATCCATTACAACGCCGCTCCTCCTCCTGAACCGCCGGTCGAAGTCAACAGCGGTGGGCTGAACATCACCACCGGGCGCGGTAACCTGGTGATCAAAAAGGAACCCGCTTTGCAAAACCTGGGCACGCCCGATTTCGGCAAGCCGATCACCTGGACGGTCACGGTGCAAAACACCGGCCTGGGGGCGCTCTTTGAAGCCGTGATCACCGACACCGGCGGGATCAACCTGAGCCAGCCGGGTGGTGATTTGGTCCCCTCGGTGACCATTCCCCGTCTGGAAATCAACGAAACGCGCGTCTATACCGTGATCGGCACGGTGGAGGCGTGCAATTTCACCAACATTGCTCAGGGCGTATGGATTTGCGGCAACCAGGCCGGCGATGCCACGTACACCAACCCACTGACCACCACTGCCAGTGTGCTCTTTACGCCGGAAATCCCCCACGTCGAGATTTCCGTCTCTCCCCCGATCACCTGCCCCTACTGCACGCCGGTCACCCGCACGCTGACACTGACCATCACCAACACCGGCGGCCCGGCCGGCCGCTTTCGCCTCGATTCTACGCTGGAAAGCGGCTTTTGGCAGGTTGTTCCCGGCTCGGTCAGCCCAGGCTGGACCTACAATCCGGCCACCGGGGTGTTCAGTTACACTGCCGGCAGCCCGACCGGTACGCTGCCCAACACCGCCGGCGGACCGATCACGTTGAGTCTGGACGTATATCCATCGACTGCCCCCATCTGTGATGAGGGAGCCGGCGAAATTGCTTTCGAGCCGCATTTCAACGACATTTGCACCGACAACCCCTTCCGCGCCAATGCTGTTGAAACCGGCTATACCTACGGCGCAAGTCAACAACCGGCCATGTCGGTGTCTAAAAATGGGCCATCCATCGTCAACAGTGGCCAGGTGTTTACCTATCAAGTGACCGTTTCCGGCCGCAACCCCGCGCAGATGGTCATGCCGGTGCGCGTCACCGATACGTTACCCAGCCCACCTTTTGAATTGATCGGCCCGGTTGTGCCCGGCAGCGGCATCACTGCCGTCAACGGCACACAGGTCACCTGGGTCTTTACCCCCACCGCCAATCCTTTCACCGAAACGCTCTATTACGTGATGCGCGTGCTCACCGATACCCAATCCGGCGGCGCATGCCAATCGAGTGAAATCGTCAACAACCAGGTGCAGGCCGTTATCTGGCCGACCTGTCCCGGCTGCCCGGCGATCACCGACACGGCACAGGTGGAAACGGCCATCCAGAACAACGAAGGGGTTTTCCCCTTTGGCAGTTCGGCCGGGAGCAACGAGGTTTGCGGCCCAGGCGGATTTACCATCAATACCCATTACCTGATCACCGGCTCGACGACCATCACCTGGAACGGTGCGATCTATACCGAAGCGCTGGGCACGCCGATCGGCGCAGGCGCGCTGCCCGGCCCGGTTTACCTGGATTATGTGTCCGGCACCTTGAGCGTGACCGTCAACGGGGTGGATTACACCGCCTTGCTCACCCCGGTCGTCACCGCCGGCGGCCAGTTGGTGATCGACCTGTCGCCATTACAGGCAGCCGGCGCGCCGACCCAAACGTTGACCATCTGGTTCACCTACACGGTCAACATTCCCGAAGCAGCCTTGAGTGGGGCGGTTGACCAGAGCTTTTACAACTGGTCGCAACTTTACCTGCCCGGCGTGAGCGATCAACAGGCCTGTGCGGCCAACGGCGCGTTCAACCAGGCGCTGCCCCTCAGCATCGGGCGCGGCGATCTTGCGCCGGGGTTAGGGCCGCGCATCCTCAACCGCTGCTCGGTCAATCCGGTGGTGATCACCCTCAATGACAACACCCCCGGTCGTCTGACCGACCATATCGTGATCACCTACAGTGCTTCTTCTGCCGAAGTCGCTTCGGCGCGCAATTTTGCCTTTCTCGGCTCGCTGGCCACCATCTCGCCGATCACCATCGTCACCGATGTGGCGCGTGGGTTGATCACCTTTACCCTGCCCGTTACCGCCGACCTGAGTGGCACCGGCGAGATCCGCTTTGACGTGGACATCGATTGTAACATCGAATCGGTATGGCAGGCCGGTGTGCGCTACCAGAGTCGCTGTGCCGTGACACACGGGCAAACCACCGCGCGCGACCACCTCTATCAGGCCCCCAGTCTGATCCTCTTTGCCACCCCCATCCGCTATACGCTGCGCGAAAAAGAAGCACTGTGGAAATTTTTTGTGATCAACAACGGCAATTACACCGCCACTAACGTACAGGTCATCAACGATTTCAGCGGCCTGCTCCTCACCGGCTTTACGGCCGACGACTCGGCCGTGACGGCCACACTGACCTATCCGGCTGTATTCACCGTTCCCCAACTTGGCCCCAACCAGATGCGCACCGTCACCGTCACCGCCGAGGCGATTTCTTGCCAGCCGCTGTACGTGAACCTGAGCGCAAATTATGCCTGCTTTGGCGCTTCCTGCGCCAACCCCACCGCGCGCGTCGATTTCGACACGCCGCCACCCTACCTGCTGACCAACAACGGCCAAACCGCCGACCTGCCGATGTGTGACCTGGGCCAGGTGGTCTTTACCACCAAGAACGCCTCTGCCGACGTGACCCTGTACCAGCTCAACATCACCGAAACACTACGCGGCCTGACTCCGGTCCCCGGTGAGCCGATCACGTTGACCATTTTGGACACACAAGGCATGCCGGTGGCCACCACAACCGCCTTTACTCCCACCCAGAGTTGGAATGGCCCCGACCTGCGCCTGACCTGGTGGTATACCGCCGCCCCAACCGAGGTGTACACCTGGTTCAATGCGTTGCCGCCGCTCTATATGGTGCACATTCAGATTCCGGTACAGACCTCATGCGTGCCGCCGGCCGTGCCACAATCCTTCGCCGCTGCCTCGGCACTGGGGCCGTGCAACCAGCAGCTTGGTTACACCGAAAACGCAGTGACTTTGCGCACGCTGGCCCCCGATATGGACCTCCGCAAACAAGGACGGAGCGCAAGCGGCAGCTTTGGCGACACGGTATATGCCGGTCCAGGTGAAACGGTGATCTGGCGCATCGAAGCCCAAAATATCGACTCGGCACGCTCTTATCTGGCGCACAACACCGTGCTCTCAGATTCGTGGCCGGCCAATTTCACCTTTGTCACCGCCACGCTCAATTTCACGCCAACGGTGATCACCGCCCAAAACCTGATCACCTGGCATATCGGCGACATGTATCCGGCCACCACCTATGTCTTTTACATCACCGGCACGGTAGGAATGGCGAGTGATTCCTGCTCACCGCAAACGATCAACCGCGCCCGGCTGCGCTTTGGCTGCGATCACGACGGCTGCACCAGCGGCCTCTCGCCGATGGACAGCGCCAACCTGGTCGCCCGGCCGAACCTGACCCTGACCCTGACCCCGGCACCGATCAACACCTGCGGCGGCACCGTCGCGATCACCGTCCGCAACGACGGCTCCAGGGCCTATACCAACGCGCTGACGCTGACCATCCCCTCCGGCTTTGCCTATGACGGGCTGGTTTCCAGCACGTTAACGGTGACCCAAATCATCACCGACGATACCACACCGGTCCTTCGCTGGGACGAAATCCCCGGCCGTACCGACGCAGCACCCTATGAATTCACCTTGGTGATACGCCTGCGCAGCGCCACCACCGACGGCTCATTCTGCCCATCGGCAAACGGTCGGCCGATCACCGCCACGATGGGCTACGACGACCATTGGGTTTGCACCGACAGCGGACCCTACTCGGTCACCCGCAGTGCCATCCTGACCGGCCGCGACCCGGTATTGACCGTCAACAAAATGCCGGACACGGTGACCCTGCCCACCGGCGAATGGATCACCTGGACGATTCGGGTGACCAACACCGGCAATGGCGACGCCACCAACGTGGTGGTGACCGATGTGGTCGGCAACAACTATACCGGCATTGGGGCAGGCAACGGCAGCAACGGCGAACCCCCAACCATCAACGGCAACACGATCACCTGGACGTTGAGCAACCCCATCGTTCCCGGCGGCGTGTGGACAACCACCGTTTGGGCACAAATGCTCACCATCGGCGACAACCGCAATGTGGTCACCGCCACCGCCTACTGCGCCTCCGGCTGCTGGTCGACCTCGGCAAGCGACACGGCGCGGGTGACCCTGCTGCAAGAGTTCGACAAATCGCCGACCATCCAGACCGGCACCGTCGGCAGCCTGATGGTCTTTACCCTCAGCGCCTCCCTTTCCGACGAAGACGCCCTATACCGCAGCCTGACCCTCACCGATACCCTGCCGGCCGGGTTGGGGTATGTCTCTTCGGTGTTGACCTACACCTATGACCAAGATGTGGGCGGCGGCACGATGGTGGTCTCAACCACCCCGACGGTGTCCCCGGCGCTGTACGCCAGCGGGCCGGTGGTCTGGCGGCTGGGCGATGTGTCCGGCACGATCGGCATCAACGGCGTGATCACCGCCGTGATCCAGAACGTCGCCGCCGCTTTTGACGGCGCACGCCTGGTCAACGACCTGCGCATGACCTATATCGACGACGACCAGCTCTACACCTATACCGATACCGCCAACGTGGATGTGCTGGAACCGATCTTGCACATCGGCAAGAGTTATGTCACCCCGTACGGCTGCGGGGCGACGCTGTTGGAAGACAATTTCAACGCTGGTGTTTCGGGTTGGAGTACAACCGGCGGGGGAACCTGGGTTTGGAGCAATGGCACGTACCAGGCACCGATCGGCGGCACCGGCATCGGACGGATCAGCCGAAAGGGGGATACGGGCTGGACGGATTACAGTTATTCCGCGATGATCCGCTCCACATCAACATCTGGCCATTTTGGCCTGGTATTTCGTGGCCCAACGGCTGGAACAAATACCTTCTATCGCTTCCGCTGGGGTAACGAGGCCACCGACAACCGTCGCCTGGAACGTATAGTAGGAAATTCTATTCAGGCAACATTAGCCCAAGATACCGCAGCGTATATCCCGGGGCAGTGGTATCACGTTGAGGTGCGTGCCGAAGGGAATCGCTTGCGCGTCTATGTAGACGGAGCGCTTATCTTTGATGTAACTGATGCATCTGCAAACGCATTAACGACGGGGAACATCGGCGTCTATGCGATTAACCAGACCAATGCGTATTTTGACGACATCCTGGTCACCCGCCTGGAAAATCAATCTTGCTACGTTGGCGCCAATGACCTGGTCACCTACACCCTCACCGTCTCCAACCAGGCCCGTCTGACCGGCTACGACCTGGTCATCACCGACGTGCTGCCGGCCGGGATGAGCCTGGTCACTTTTACGATGAGCAGCAACGATCCGGCGGCGACGGTCGTCTATACTCCATCGGTCGGCGCGACCGGCGTGCTCACCTGGGGAGTGAGCCAGCTTGCCGCGACTATGCCGTTCACCTCGCTGATGCACACCGCGCTTACCCTAACCGTGGTGTTGCAGGTGGCCGATGGGATCACGGCTAACGTCACCCTGCCCAACCAGGCCTTTTTGAATTATGACGCCTGGCTCGGAGCCACCCAACCGACCACTATCACCCGTCCTTACAGCGGCGGCTCGCACTCGACTGCCGTGCGCACCGTCTACGGCGGGTTGACCAAGACCGTCACCTTTGATCCGCCGCCCACCGCCACCCTGGGCACGCTGGTCACCTACACTCTGATCGTCCCGGCGACGCCGATCACCGCCACCCTCTACAACGTGGTGGTGACCGACACGGTAGACAGCCGGATGCGGATTGAGGGGGTGACTGTCACCGGCGGCACCGGCGGGCACGCTGACCTGGCGGGTCAGGTAGTCACGGCGACTTTTGCCTCCATCCCGCATGACACCCAGGCTTATATCACCGTCACCGCACGCATTTCACACGAGTGGCCCAACCCCGCCGGCGACGCCAACGCCGGCCAGACAATCACCAACTCGGCGGTGATGACCAGCAGCACCACGCCGCTGACCACCAGCAACGTTGTCTCCACCGTGGTGGGTGAGCCGCATCTGCTGCTGGAGAAGGTCGCGGAGTCCAGCACCGGCAGCCTGACCGATCTGGACGGGACGGCGCTGCTGACCTACACCATTCGTATCACCAACACCGGCACCAGCCCGGCCTACTCCGTCCACATCACTGACGCCGTACCGGCGGGCATCTCCGTCACCGCCCTCTACGGCGGCGACGCCCGGAGCGGGCCGCTGGCAGGACCGGGGACACTCACCTGGACGGTAAATTCCATCAGCAACACCGCCCCGGCCAATGTGGCCGTGCTCACTTACACGGCGCGTATCTCCCAGGCCCCGAGCAACGCCTGGCTGACCAACACGGTAGACATCCTCTACCACTCCCTCACCGAGACCATCCCCGGTGTGCGGCCCTACACGAACACCGACCAGGCCTCTGTGGAGACCATCTCGCCGACCGTCTCCAAATCCACCGAGCCGCCCGTGCTGCGGGTGGGGGACATCGTCACTTACCATCTGGTCTTTACCATCCCGGCCGGCACCGTGGGAATGGGCGGCAACTCTTACCTGCGGGATGCCCTCCCGCCGGGTATCTGGTACATCACCGACAGCGAAGCGCTCGCCTGGACGCCACCCACGGTGGGCGTCACCTTTACCGCGCGCACCGGCGGGACGCTCGCCGGTTCGCAGGTGATTACCTGGACCTTTGGACAGCCCATCACCAGCGAGCAAGACCTGCCGACGGTGGTCACGCTAACCTTCCGCGCCCAGGCCGTAGGCTTGCGGATTGACAATCTCAGCCCGGTCTGGCCGGACCAGACGGTTGTCTACACCCCAACCGACTGGGTAGAACTCTGGCAGCGGGATGTGTTCATCGGCAATGACTGGGCGCAGAACGATGTCATCCAGCCTCTCCTCTCTATAGACAAATCCAGCACCCCGCCGCCCGGCTCGTATGTCGGCGCGGGCGACCGCATCACCTACACGTTGACGGTCACCAACTCCGGCCACGGCCCGGCCTATGACATCGTCATCAGCGACGTGTTGCCGGCGGAACTGTTCTACATCACCTCCACCATCGCCAGTACGGCCCCGCCGACCATTGCCTTCACCTACGAGCCCGCCGTGGACGCCACGGGGGTGCTGACCTGGCGGGTGAACGAACTGTGGGGCACGGACTGGAACAGCAGCCAGCCCGGCGTGGCGGTCATCACCGTGGTGGCCCAGGTGACCGATACCGTCGGGGCCAACCTGACCTTCACCAACACCGCCGCCATCCCGTACTACGACTCCCAGCCCGGCGACGGCCCCGGCCCGTACATCCCCGACGAGCGGGAGTACACCGACGGCTCGGACAGCGTTCCCCATCGCACCGTGGATGCGGCCATCCTCAAGACCGTCACTCCGCCCACGGCCACCCTGGGCGACGTGGTCACCTACGTGGTCATCGTCCCGGCGACGCCCATCACTGCCACCCTCTACAATGTGACGGTCACCGACCAACTGGACGCCCGCCTACAATTGCACGCAGTGACCGACGGGCCCGACGGAACGTGTAGTGGCACAGGATTTATCCTGTGCTACTACCCCAGCATCCCGGCAGGTCAGCAGCGCTTCATCACCGTCACCGCCGTCCTCTCCAGCCCGCTGGGCGCCGTCGCCGGCGACGTCATCACCAACCTGGCCGTGCTGCGCCACCAGGACGGCGGCCCCACGCCCTCCAACCAGCCCGTCTTCACCGTCACCGAGCCATCGCTGACCCTGGTCAAGGCCAGCGACCCGCCCACCTCCAGCAC
>Ga0209101_1000493_pt1 | contig 32126 bp, 21 predicted proteins | sample ConPoolayeCmetaG_FD_185481 | JGI IMG/M metagenome (GOLD analysis project Ga0209101, IMG submission 185481) | Hot spring microbial mat communities from California, USA to study Microbial Dark Matter (Phase II) - Cone Pool mat layer C metaG... ...
TGGTGGTGGTGATGGATCAGGCGCCCCCTCACGTCTCCCAAAAGACGAACGCCTACATTTCGAGTCAGCCTCGCTTGCACGTCTTTCATCTCCCCAAATACTCGCCCGACTGGAATCCCGATGAAAAAGTCGGGAACCCTTTGAAACATCACGAACTCAAAAGCCATCAGGCAAAGACGAAAGACGAACTCAAGCATCTCACCCAACGAAAACCACAATCCATGGCAAAACGCCCCGCCCTGTTGCGGGGGCTGTATTTCCGATGTTGTGTGTCAGATTTTTTCGGATGAGCCATAGGCACCCGGTAGGCCCCCCTGAACCACTTGTCGAACCTTGCGGAAAAGACCGTTTCGGCAATAATGGCAATAATTCGTCGTGGCTGTGACACGCCCACCAGTGCGATGCGCTTCGCCAATGCCTGCCTCAATGTTGGCGAAGTCTTCCCAATCTGGGCGATGTCCACCCAACGAGCACTGTTGCGCGCGTTGGCAAAGTTGGCAAAGAAAGACTGTCGAGGGAGAACACCGATGCACCATTTTGCAACTACCCGGGCAATGCCCTTGATCCTTACAACGATGGCGCTCTGGTCTGCCGCGGCCGCCGCGGAACTGGCCATCGATCTTTCGTCGCCCCAAGCCGCGGCGCAATGGAAGATGCTCGATCCAACGGCCGCGGTGGTCGGCGGCGAGTTGGTGCTCGACGGGCGAAAGGCCCCCTCGCACGCCGTGTTCTTGCCTTGGGAGTGGGGCGACGTGACGCTCCGGGCCAGCTTCCTGGTCGAGCCGGCGGCCGAGGGCGTGTTGGCCTGCGGGTTCATGGTCCGGCTGGTCGATGTCCAAACGTATTACTACGTTCATTTCGATCGCGCCCAGGCCATCCTCGTCCGTTCCGATCCCGACCAATCTTGGAATGAGATCAAACGAGCCAGTGGCCTCGACAAACCGGCCGGCACGTGGCACACCGCGGAACTACAGGCCCAAGGCGACACGCTCCGCGTCTCGCTGAACGGCAAACTGCTCTACGAAGCAAAGGACGCGACGCTCAAGCAGGGGCGGATCGGGTTCTACGCCAGCCAGGGCAAGGCCCGCGTCAAGGACATCGTCGTCCTTGGCGAAGCGACGAAGGCCCAGAAGGACCTTGTCGTGCCGCCGCGGCTTTACGCCTATGTGTGCGAGGACGCCGGGGCGGGGGGCTACGAGGCGTTTCCCGACGTTTGCCGCTTGAGCGATGGCCGGCTCATGGCGGTTTTCTATGCCGGCTACGACCATGTGTCCTTGCCGCATCCCCGGCTTCCCAAGGGCGGGCAAATCTGCTACTGCACGTCGGCGGACGAAGGCCATACCTGGAGCAAGGCCGAGATCCTGTACGACGGCCCGTACGACGACCGCGATCCCTCCATCGTCCAACTTCCCGACGGCCGGCTTGTGTGCAATTTCTTCTCGCTCCGCAAGGCCGAAGGCCAGTCGCCGCCTTGGATCGGCCTGGGCACGTGGATGGTCGAATCCACCGACCTGGGCCGCACCTGGTCCGCTCCCCAGTTGATCGCGAAGGACTACTATTGCAGTTCGCCCATTCGCGTGATCACCGGCGGAAGGCTGGTCCTTGGGCTATATGGGGAGACCTCCACCACCGCCTTCGGCGCCGTGGCCCTAAGCGACGACGCGGCGAAGACGTGGCGCGTGGTCGATATTCCCAACGGGGGCTTTCGGCTCGACGCCGAGACCGATGTCATCGAACTGGCCGACGGAACGCTCTACGCCGCCCAGCGCGACAAAATGTGTTTTTCAATCTCCAAGGATCGGGGCGAAACCTGGAGCGTTTCCCAGCCGATGGGCTTCGAGGGCCATTGCCCCTATTTCCTCCGTGCCCGCGACAACATCATTCTCCTGGCCCACCGCGTCCCCAACACGAGCCTCCACTACAGTCTCGACGAATGCAAGACCTGGAGCAAGAACGTCCTGGTCGATCCCCACATCGGCGCCTATCCGTCGATGGTCAATCTCAAGGACGGTTCGGTGCTCATCGTCTACTATGAAGAAGGTCCCGGCTCGAGCATCCGCTGCAAACGCTTTCGGGCGACGAAGACGGGCATCGAGTGGCTGGTCCCGTAATCCCACGGTCCCGTCGCAGCGCAACCGCTCGACACCGCCTCGGTGTTCCATGGATGCCGGGTGGCCTCTGCCCGCCTCGGGGGCAATTGCGGGCAGAGGATACCTAGCGCCGGCCGCGGCCGCGACCGAATCGTCAACAATTACTGGACGCCAGACTCGCGCGGCGGGCATGGTCTCAACAGAAGACGGGGAGGCAGAAAGGAACATTCGACTTCAATCGCCACAAAAGGCAATGTGGCAGGTTGGTCCAGTCGATAGAACGTGGGCTAATCATGGAGCGCGGGCGTCTCGCCCGCCACGACCATTGCGGGCAAGATGCCCGCGCTCCGTCATCGCAATCAGCCAAGTTGTTTTGTCACGATCCTTACGAACTGAGTCCCTGAGGCGGGCTATCGAGAGCGGTCGCAGGCCAAGGGGATGGGGCGGGTAAAAAATGCCGCGGTGAGCGCGCGGCTGCCCATCCATATTCAAAAAGACCCGAGCATGTTGGATTGCGGTCGCCGTCGGTATCCCTGTTCGCCGGGAAACTGGGCCTGCCGAGGGCCAAGTGTCAGCCCTGGGGCTGCACGGGATTGGCGGCGTCCTTGGGCGGGGGTTGCTGGATCGGCGGCCAAGGCTCGGGTCCGCGAACGCGGAACTCGTGGATCGCCGTGCGGCCAGAGGCCAATTCCCGGGCCTCGACTTGCCAAATGCCCACTGGGTCGTTGGCGGCGACGTCGATCGTCACGGCCAGCTCGCCGTTGACGGCGGCATGGTAGCCGCTATGCTCGGCCACGCGCGTCTCGGCATCGCGAATGGTCAGCCGCACCGGGATCACGGCCTCGATCGGCTTGTTCTCGGCGTCCACGATTTTCAATTGGCAAACAACCTTCGCGCCGCGGTCAACCTGCTCCGGCCCGCTGAGCGTCGCCGCGTGGATCGGTTTCGGAACGATCAGAAACAGGCCGCCGTCGCAGGGGCCGAGATGCACTTTCCAGAGCAGCCGATCGCCTTCGCGGCGGGCGGAGACGGGGCTACTTTCGACCAGGTCGTAGATCGCGGCGTCCCGTGCGCAAAGCGACAGGGTGGCGTCCGACGGCAGGCCATTTTCCATCACCAGTCCATGATGGCCCACGTATTGACCGTACTCCCGGCGATCGTTGACGACGAACACATACTGGCCCGCCCCGTGCGCACGGCGGTAGGGAATGACCTCGGGATTGCTGGAGTCGAGTTGCCTTGGGTAGCGGGAATCAAGCTGCTTGCGGAGACTGGCGGCCAGCGCCAAGAGCGCGGCCTTGTCTTGATCGGCCCTGCCGGTTCGCTGGTAGGGCTGGATCAGGATGTCTGGCCGTATCGCGGGACAACAACGGTCGTCACCGACGACAATCCCTCCGGCGGCCTGGAACGCCTTGATCCGCTGGAGCATTTTCTCGGTAATCACGTCGCAGTCGCACATCACCAGAACGCGAAAACCCGCCAGGCCGCGCTGGACAATCGTTTCATCGAAAACGATTTCGGGTTGGAGGCCTGCGTAGAGCGTCACGTGGTAAGCGTCGCCCAGCCACTTGCCGCCCCAACCGTAGGTTCCTCGCCCGGCGAAGACCTGCGAGGCAAAGCTCTCCAAGAAGGCCACGTCGCTCTTCACGCCTGGCACATTCAACAACGTCGGTCCGAGCGGTTCGACCACATGGCGGACGAGCCGGGTCAATTCGTGCTGCGTTTCGGGGTGGGTGTAGCGATATGCGGCGGGCGCGTCGCACGGCACGAGCGATTGCCAGCCATGGTACATGATGCCGCGGATCGGCCGGGCGATCTTCGTCCAGAAGGCCTCGCGCAAGTGCATGGGGGCGATGGTAATGAAGGGCGCGTCGGGCTGCTCGACTTCCCACCGCGCCTGGAACGCCGGACGAGGAACGCCCGGTTTCGGCGCCGGCGCGGTCTGGCTTCGATACCAGATGATCTGGGTCATCTTCATCACGTCCTGCCCGCGACCAGCCCCGGCCGCCATCGCCAATAGCTCGTCGGTCGCCACGCCGATGCGGATGGGATCGGGATACGAGTAGGTCCACTGCGAGATCACGTCCACCTCGCCGCCGCTGCCATAGACGCTGGCCACGCGCACGGCGGGGTCGTGCCAAGTCCAAAGGTCCTTGCGGCCGGTCGACTTCAGGCCGCGAACGACCGCGCTATTCAAGCCATTCCAGCCGTCGCCCGATTTCCAGTACCACTGGAAATAGCGGTAAATCGGATGTTCGTCGGGCACGACGCGCGTGGCTGGGAAGTCCTTGAGTTGGCGCCAGTCCACGCCCCATTTGCTGGAGATTTCGGCCGGAACGTCAATTCCCGCCGCCCGGCGAAACGCCTCGACATCCGCGGCGTGGAAGCACGGCTGGGCCGCGTCGCGGACCTCCGTATGGATGAGGGCCGCTTGAAACGCCGGGAATGCCGCGTAGCTGGCCGCCACCGAGGCCCCGACGTTGTAGCAATACGGTTCCACCGCCGCAAGCAGGCCACAGACGCCGCTGTTCTTCCGCGGTTCTCCCTGGCGGTTGACGCGAAGCAACTCAGGCTTGTTTTCCAGGGCTGAGCCGGGCGAAAGGCTGGCGACAATCGAAAGCCCGGTGGCCAGCGCCTCGTCGAGCATCCGCCGGGCCTCGGCCTGTCGCTCCGCGCTGGCGGCTTGGGTGGGTTTGCCGGCCTGCCAGATATTGGCGTAATCCGCCCCCAAGCCGAGCACGTGCGTGAAGCCGAGGGAACGGAGTCGTTCCATCTCCTTCATCACGCCGGCCGGGTTTCCCAAACCCCACATCACGACGGGGAATTGCGGTGGCCGCCGCGGCACGATCCGCAACGGGAACGACTGCTCGATTTCGAGCGTTTTCGGGCCGCCCGCCTTCGCCTTGATCCTCAAGGAATACTGATTCGGTCGAAGGCCCGTATCGACCGGATATTCCAACTCCATCGTCGTTCCCGCCGCCAGCTCCGGAATCTTCGCTTGTTTTTCCGCCGTTCCGTCAAGCGACATAACGACCGTGCCGTCCAAGATCGGCTCGCGCTGGAGATTGTGGAGTTGCAGTCGCAGCGCGGCGTTCTTTTCCATGCGCACAAAGCAAGCGCGATCCGAGAGCATCGTCAACTTGACGGGCTGAAACTCCAACGCTCCTCGCGAAATGCGGACCTGGTCGATCCGCCCGGGAAAACCGTGGTAAAGACTGCCCACGCGATCGCCGATCGAGAGGAAATGTTTTCCGGGGCTGATGGATGCCCGGCCGCCCACTCGACTGGAACCGCGGGGAGCGCCGTTGACGAAGAAACGCACCGTGCCGGCGCCGTCGTAGGTCATGGCCACGTGATACCATTGGCCCGGCTCAAACCTCATCGGCTGGGAATAGAAACTCGACGAGCCGTCGCCAAACCCGAGCACGGCGTGAAGCACCCGCGCCCCCTGCTTGTCCGGTTCATCGAGGATGAGCTGGTAGTCGTCGTGGCTGACATATTTCTTGTCGAGCAGGAAGGCCGAGGGATACTGGGCATCGAGTTCCGGGGCGGGCTGGATCCACATTTCCAGAGTGAAGGCCCCTTGGGGGCTGAGCGCCGGGTGGTTTTGCGCCACGGCCGCGTGCCGCTGGTCCTTGACCGGCCAGCCGCGGAACGATTCCAGGCAGCCACCGAAACGGCCGTTCGGGTTGGGCTTGGCCCCGTCGAGCTTCAGCACATGTCCGTGGCCCGACGAATCCTCCGTCTCCTTGCCCGAGGCGAACTGCCACAAGGCGATCACGTGCGGGCCGGCAGCGTCCTGGCCCGAGTATTCGTTTTCCCATGGCTCGCAGCGCAGAGACGGGGCCGCGGGATGGGCCGCGGGAGCGGCAAGAAAAAGCACCGCGACCATGGCGAACAACCGATCAAGCACCCGCATGGTGGATTCCCCCTCACAAAGACACAATCTTCCGCTTCAAAGGCAAGCCCTATCTTAGCCCAAGACGGCCCACGCGGACATCAAGGCAGAATCTTGCCTCTCGCAGTTCTACATCACCGATCCCGATTCCACGACAATGTATGTTGAGCTGGCGGCCAGTTTGGAGGAATGGGAAGCACACCGAGGAGGCCAGGACCACGTGTTTTATACTCGTCACACACTGAAGTGAAACGTTTTTCGAGCAAAGAGGACTCAATCCTGGCTGCGTAGAGTATAAAACTTTCTTGTGGATTGCGCCCCCTTGATGTGGGGGCTCCACGTCCTTCAAGGCGCGATGAAATTCGTCGGAAAGCCGTCTAGACGCGTTTGGGCAAGGGCGGGTAAACTACGCCCCCACGCTGTGGAAGGACTCCCGGGTGGCTTTCAAAATACGGGGTTGGCGCACTCTGGCGAGAATTCCCGGTCTTATCGCGCGATTCAGGAGGATAACGCGATGGCTTTCGTGCTAGGTCGTCGGATTTTGGCGAGCTGGATGGGACTCATCGTAGGGCTTGCCATGCCTTTAGTCGCCGCCGCTTCGGACGAGGCAGAGCAAACATCTGTTGGCAGTGCGCCACAACCAACGGCCAATGCCCCCGCGGCTCTTGGCGCCAAGCCTAAGGATTCCCGCGGCCAAAGCCCCGGACCGACGTTGGCGCCTCCGAAAAGGAACTCTCGTGAATCGCTCGCGCCCCGCGAGCCATCCAAAGCCAGCAAGCCATCCGAAGGTTCCTCGGAACGGGATCAAAAGGACCTGGACGATCCCTCGACGGGTCCGCAGCGAAAATCTGGTTCGGGTGGCTCAGAGTTGGGCGGACAAGCCGGGCGCGACGGGCTGGAAGACGCGGCCAGTCCCAAGCCGTTGGACTCCAAGGACTCCGCTCGCAACGAAACCGGTGAGGCGGACACCAATCCCTCGGCGGCCAACCAGGCGTCCGAACCCAACCGGCTGGAGCCGATTCCCGAGGATTCGGCCGCGACGGAAATCGAGACGGCGAGTTTCAACCACGTCACCCCGGGCACGAGCACGTTGGACGAGGTCACAAAGCACTGGGGCGCGGCGAAAGAGTTGCGCAAACAAGACGGGTTGATGATCTATCGGTATTCGGTGGAGCCTTTCGATCATGTCGAGGTGATGTTCTACCAGGGCAAGCTCACCTCGATCGTGATCCGCCTGAACGGCGCCTTCGAGGCCGACGCCGTGGCTGCCCAATTGGGGCTTTCCAAAATCCGGCCAGTGCTGATTTCCAACGAATTGGGCGAGATCCTGGGACAGTGCTATCCGGAGCGCGGGGTGATGTTCTCGTTTGCGCCCAGCTCGCAGCCGGGCAAACCATCGACCAAGGTCGCCCAAATCATCTTGGAACCGGTCAACGCCGAGCCTTTCATGCTTCGGGCGGAAACGGAACTGGAAAACCACCCGGAAACAAGCCTCGCCGATCTTGAAGTGGCGGTGAAGCTGGCGCCCGACAATGCCCGAGCCCGCTGGCTCCAGGCCCGGGCATTCCTCACGCTCGGTCAGGCGAAAAAAGCCCTTGCCGCCGTGGACGAAGCGTTGCAACGGGAATCCAACAGTCCCCACTACTTGCTGACCAAGGCGCAGATTCTGGGTCAGATGGGCCGGTACCGAGAAGCGACGCAGGCGGCCGAGGCCGCGGCCGCCGCCAGCGAGTCGAAGGCCCATCTAAAAGTTCGGGCGGTGTGTCTGCTTGGCGACCTGGCCAGCAGCGGACCTCAGCCGGATTACAAGCGGGCGATGCAGCACCACAGCCAGGCCGTGAAGATGGCCGAGGCCCTTGCCCGCGATCCACATCCCGCGATCCGACAGCCGGCCAAGGAAGTCTTGGTCGACGCGCACCTTGGCGCGGCCCAGGACATTGCCTGGGGGGTTTGGAACAACAAGGAGGTCGCCGTGGCGGCCTGGCTGAAGCGCGCGTCGGAGTTTGCCGAGGACCTGATCGAGCATGAGGGCGCTTCGGTGGAACTTCGATTTCGGGTTGCCGCGCGGGCGTTGTCCGCCTGCGTGGGAGCGCAAGGCAAGTTGGATCCGACGCCCTGGGCTGAGCAAGCGGCCCGCGTCGGCGAGGAATTGGCCCGAACCGCCGTCTCGCCCGCCCAAAAACTCCAGCGCCAGCGCGAGGCGGGCCTGGCCTTGTACGACGCCGTGCAAGTGTTCCAAATGCGCAACGACCGCGACGCCGCCGACAAGTTCGGCAAGCGGGCGACCGAGTTTTTCGAGGCCACGCGCCCCGGCAAAGACCGGCCGGCCGATCTGTACCTTTTGGGAAGGCTGTACTTCCGCATCGGCGCGATCCGCGCCAGCAGTGCGTCCAATCATCAAGCGGCTGTCGAGTGGTTCGACAAGGCCGCCGCTACGCTCCAGGAAGCCGCCCCCCATGTCGCTTCGCCCGAGCGAGGCCGACTCGGTGAAACGTTCGTCAGCATGGGCGTTTCCTACTGGGAGGCCAATCAGCGGGAAAAGGCCGTGCAAATCACGCGGCAGGGCTTGGAAATCATGGAACAGGCCGTCCAGGAGGGAACGCTGCCCAAATCGACCCTCGACGTCGCCTACGGCAACCTGGCCACGATGCACAGGCAATTGGGCCAGAACGACCTGGCCAAGCGCTACGCGGAAAAGGTCGGCGACAAGACCGGAACCTCGCAGCGCTGACCGCGTGGCGGTTCGCACCGCCAGCCTTGCAAAAAACGATCCGGGCCTGAAGGCGGTTTCGCTTCCCAAGGTCCTTTCAGCCGATTTGTTTGCGTAGTTCTGTTCGCGACGCTTGCGGCTTGCGCTGTTCGTTGCCTGTCCCAACGCGGAACAACGGTCGATGGACAAAAGACACAAGAAGAAACTGGATGCGTTGCACCAGCGAATCCAGAGGCTGCGCCAGCAATTGGCGGGCGCCAAAAAACAACGCGACGATCGCGGCGAGGCCGCCTCGTTGGCCCGGCAAATCGCCGAGGCGGAAGCGGAACTCGCCCGGCTGAAGGGCGGCGGTCCTTAAACCCCCTTCACGCCTTCTTGGGCTGAAATCGTTGCGACGTCGCTTGGAGCCGCGTCCCGTTGCCCGAAAATGGCTCAGAATCGGGTTCGCTCGAAGGTTTCCTTGCGTTGGACCATCCAGCGTTGGATCTCGGCGGCGGCGTTTTTTTTGGTCTTCAGGTTTCCGCCGATGCCAAGCGCCTTGGCGATTTCGACGAGTTCGTCCTTCTTGCATTGTTTTTCCAGACGTTTGATTTCGGCCTCGATCGCGGCGTAAGAGACCTCGGCACTGGTGACGCGATCGTAAAAGGCGCGGACCTGCTCGATCGCGGCGGCGAGCGCTTGCGGATCAGCGGTCTTGGCGGGCGACCGGACGGTTCTGGCCCGGCCCGAGGTCGGCACCACGCCAGTCTTGGCGTACTGATCGGCCGCGGCGAGGAAATCGGCGAATTGCTGGAGGCTCCATTCCCGGAAAGGTTCGAGGGCCGCGCAGGCCCGGCTCAAGTCCTCCGACGCCTTTTTCGCTCCCGACGCGCTAAGCGGCTGGCTGAGGCTGGAGAGAAATGACTGAAGGTGGCTGACGTTCATAGACGGCAATCCTTTCACGGAGTTCTCGCGCAAGGTCGCGGAACATGGGTTCAACGTCCTGATAGAACACGGCGAAGCGATTGGCTCGCGCGGCCTCGGCGAACGCGCCCTTCTGGCGAATCAGGGCGCGGAACTGATGGACCTCTTGTCCCCACGTGTCTTCGCACAAGCGAGGCAGGGCGTCCCAGATCGCTTGCTCCCGCTGGATGAGGCCTTCCCTGGGATGGGTCCGGTTCGCCACCAGGCCGAGGACCGTCAAGCGAGGACAGAGGACTGGCTGGAGGTTTTTCAAGGCGCGAAGCTGGCGCGGGACGGCCTCGGCCGAAGTCTGGTCGGGGATCACCGGGATGAGCACGAAATCCGCGGCGGCCAGGGCGTTGATGCACGCGGTGGTGAGGCGCGGGGGACAGTCCAAGAGGACGTAATCGAAATGCTCCGCCACCGCGGGCGCGTGGAGGTAGGACCTGAGCACGTGCCGCACGTCGCGTCGTTCCGGGTGCAAGAGCCATGCAGCCATGGCGCGATTTTCCACGTCGGCCAGGCTTTCGTCGGCCGCGATCACGCGCAGTTGTGGACGCTCCGGCGCCGCGTGGCAGCATCGGGCGAAGGCGTCGAAATCGACTTCCGGCGTCTGGAAAAGCCGATCGACGAACTCGCCTCGTCGGCGGATCTCCTCGATCTGCTGGGGCGGCAGGCAAAGCGAGGTGAGCGATCCCTGATAGTCCAGATCGACCACGAGCACGCGGAAATTCTCGGCCAACAGCGCGCCAAGGTTGGCCGCCAGCGTCGTCTTGCCCACGCCACCCTTCAGGTTCGTCAAGGCGATGATCCGGACGCCGCGCTCCGGCATGGGGCAAAACGGGGGCACGGGCCCGCCGGAGACCTTCTCCCATATCTTCCCGTCGAATCCCGCCAGGCGCTGCGTTTGCTCAGTCAATTCCGCGACTTGTTGAAGCAGGGCGGCCTCATTTTCCTTGTGGGCGACCAATTCGCTCGAAATGTCCACTTGGATGGCCAGCAATCGCTCGCGTTCCTTGCGCAGGGCGTCAAGCTCCATTTCCAATCGCCCGCGTTCCTCGCGGAGGCCGCGGGCCTCGCTTTGGGCGGCGTCGTGCGCCGCGCGGAGGCCGAGGGCCTCTTCTCGCACAGCGCTGAGTTGCCCCTCGAGCTTTCCCTTGGTCTCGCGGAGGTGACGGTTTTCCTCGGTGGCCGCCTCGGCGGCGGAGCGAAGCCGCTCGGCGTCGTCCTTGGCGCATCCCAGGGCCGTGGCCAGTTGCGTTTTCGATTCGCGCAGCGACTCGACTTCGCCGCCCAGCGCGAACAACTCCGCCCGAAGCCGGTCGTTTTCGGCATGGGTGATCCGCAGCTCAGCGTCTTTGCTTGCGTTGGCCGACAAGAGGCGGTTGTTGTCGGAAGCCAGCTCGTCGATTCTCCGCAAGAGCGGGCGCCGGGAGATCCAGTGTACGGAAGTCAACACCAGCGCGACGGCCCCGACTCCCAGGAAAAACGCGACGACATGGCCCGGTCCCTGGCGCACCATCTCCGTCAGCATCTCATACAATTCGTGGGTGCTCATGAACCGTCTCGCAAGGAAAAGGAAAGCCGCGATAACCGGCGGGCCTATCCCGATTATTGGCTGGCAGGAGTCCCCCGGTCAACCTTCTAATCAATAGCTCGACAGGGTAGCGTGCGCTCCAGGGATCGATTATACTGTTGAAATATTGGCCAGGTCCGCGGGGCCTGCCCCCCGTCGAAGACGCCTTCGGCGGCTTGAGGCCATGAAGCTTCAACCGCCGGTCTTCGGCTACCCACCCCCGGCATCAGAAAGGCGGTTTTCTGATGAACCGAGTCCCTCCAATCCGCCGGCGCCGACGTTGGGAGCGGTTGCTCTTGTCGGCCGCGTCGTTGACGGCGACGCTGGTTCTGGTCGGCGCCGCCGTTCGCGCCAATCTCAGCCTGGATTCGCGCGTCGCCGAACCGCTCACCTGCCGGGCAATGCGAGGACCGTTTGAACACGACATCGCCGTCCAGGGCGAGGTGGAAAGCGCGGTCAACGTCGAAGTCCGCTGCGAAGTCCGCTCGGAGTCAAGCGCCTGGGTGCGGATCTTGGACGTCATTCCCGAGGGCACCATGGTCAAGCCCGGCGACGTCCTCGTGCGACTCGATTCCTCCGGCCTGGAGGCCGATCGGGATCGACAGAAGATCGTCTGCGCCCAGGCCAGGGCGGCGGTGATTCAGGCCCGAACCAGGTACGAAACGGCAAAACTGAACAAGGAGGCTTACCTGGGCGATGAATTCCGATTGGCCGAAGAAAAGGCGAAGTCCGCTTTGATGGTCGCTGAAGAAGCAGAGCGTCGGGCGAGGGAGTTCTTGGAGTGCAGCCGCGAGTTGGCCGAACAGGGCTACATCACCGAACTCCAGCTTCGCGCGGACGAGTATGCGTGGCGGGCGGCGAAGACCGACCTCCACATGGCCCAAATCCGTCTCGCGGTGCTGGAGAACTTTACCAAACCAGTCCGGCTCACCCAGCTTAACGCGGCTTTAGTGACGGCCCAGGCCCGGCTGGCGGCCGCCGAATGTCACGAGAAGCTGGCCCTCCAGCGGCTCGCGCAAATCGAGGATCAGATCGCCAAGTGCGTGGTCCGCGCGCACGTGTCGGGCCAGGTGGTGCTGGCGCATCTGTTTCACAATGATCACGCCCACATGGTCCAGCCGGGCGAACTGACCCTCGAAAAGCGCGTCTTGGTCCGCCTGCCCGATTTCCGAAAAATGCAGGTCGCCGCCCTAGTGGAGGAAGACAAAATCGCCCTGGTGCGGCCAGGCATGGCGGCGACGGTGCGGTTGCAGGCTTTTCCGGGCGTGGTGGTCCGCGGCCGCGTGACCAAGATCCACGAGTTTCCCGTGGCCGAGGATTGGCTAGGCTCGGCGGTCAAACGTTACAAGACGATCATCGCCATCGAATCGCCCCCGCCCGGAACGCGGCCCGGCATGACCGCCGAAGCCAGACTGCACCTCCATCGCCTCGAAAACCCGCTGCAAGTGCCATGCCCCGCGGTGATCCGCCACGGTGACAAGAGCTACTGCATCGCGGTCAAGGACGGCGCGTTCGAGGTTCGCGAAGTGGTTCTCGGTCCCAGCAACGGCGCGAAGGTGGTGGTCCGCGAGGGGCTCCACGAGGGCGAACAAATCGCGCTGGCCGCCGCCACGCATCGCGACAAACTCCCGTTGCCCGACCTGAAACAGCCCTCCCCGGCCGCTTCCTCCCTCTCGGCTGATCTCCGCAAACCCCATCGCGGTCAGGCTCAAAACTGACGTGCTCGACGCCGTTTGGCGCTCGTTCCTGCCCTCGGCGACACCAAGGGCACGGTCTTGGGGTAAGCGAACACCTCTGCTCGAGGCGTCGCTTGCGGCCGCGGCTGGCACGCCGGCCTCCTGCTTGCCGCGTAGGCGACGAAGGACTAAGCTGGCAGAGGGCGCAGAACGCCCAGTCGGGTCAGTCGCTTGGCGAGGCGCTTCCCGACGGGCGCCGCGAAAATGGGGACGGTCCGCGTGAACGGCGCCAAGCCCCGTTTTGACCCGTCTGAACGCTTGACCTGGAAACCATGACCATGGAACAAAAACTGCATCAAGGGATTGCCGCGGCGGTCGCGGCGATGGCACTGCATCTTGCCGTGGGCGGCGTTTTGGCGGCCCCGCCCGGTGACTCGGCAAAGCAAGAGGTCGTCATTCCCGACGCCCAGACGGGCAGCCTCTACCCCTTGCTCCGGGCGACCGCCTCGCGATCGACGTTCGACCTTTCGTTCCTCCAATCGCGATTTCAGGACGTCGAGGCCTGGAAACGCGAAGCCCGACCGAAGGTCTTGAGCCTGCTGCATTACGATCCGCCGCGGTGCGATCCTCGGGCCGAGGTGGTCGAGCGGGTCGATTGCGGCGCGTACGTCCGCGAGAAGCTCTATTTCTACACGACGCCGGACATTCGCGTGCCGGCGTATCTGCTTCTGCCCAAGGGCGAACCGAAACGCCGCCCGGCCATCGTCGCGCTCCACGACCACGGGGCCTTTTTCGTCTGGGGCAAGGAAAAAGTGATCGCCACCCCCAACGAGCATCCGGCCTTGACCGAATTCAAACGGACGTCGTACTCGGGCCGAAGCTACGGAGACGAACTCGCCAAGCGGGGGTACGTGGTTATTGCCATCGACATGTTCTACTGGGGCGAGCGGCGGATGCTCCTCGCCCAAGACCCGCCCGCGTGGCGTGACCGCGACACGATGACGGTCGAGGACGTTGCCGCCATGAATCGTCGTTGCTCGGCCCAAACGTCGCTGGTGGCCACCGGGTTGTTTGAGGCCGGCGTGACTTGGGCGGGGGTCATGTTTCTCGACGACATCCGCACCGTCGATTTCCTCCTCACCCGGCCCGAGGTCGATCCCGAACGCATCGGTTGTTGCGGCCTTTCGGTGGGCGGGTTCCGCGCCGCGCACCTTGCCGGCTTGGACCCGCGAATCAAGGCGGCGGTCGTCGTCGGCTGGATGTCAACCTACGGTTCCATGCTCCAGAACAAACTGACCAGCATCGGGTTCATGAAAGTCGTGCCTGGGCTGTATCGGCACATGGACCTGCCCGACGTCGTCTCGATGCTTGCCCCCGGCGCGCTGATGGTGATCCACGGAACCCAGGACGGACTGTTTCCCGCCGACGGCGTCCGCGAGGCGTTCGACAAGATCGCCGCGGTGTACCAGAAGGCGGGCGTGCCGGAGCGATTCCAGGGCGTCACCTATGAAGGTCCCCACGAATTCAACGCCCAGATGCAGGAAAAAGCCTTTGCCTGGCTCGACCGGTGGCTGAAGCCGTAAGTGGCGAGCGATTCCGCGATGGATGCCGCGGGGCGGAGCGGCTTGAAGCGGGTTCTCTCATCGCCCTGGCGTTTTTCTCGCCACCCAAACGTCGTGCGACATCTGATACTCCGTTGGACTGGACCGATGAGCGACGACCTCGGCGTGCCTCAAAAGCTGAGTGCGCACGTATTCCGGCGGATGATACGCCAGGAAGCACTTGCTTCCCTCGCGCACGCCGCCACGGACCACAAGTTCGCCCGCCCGATAGCGCTCTGTTTCACCGGGCAAGAGACGATCCGCGCAGGCGTCGCCGTGGGTAGTGAGGATGACGATGCCGTCCGGACGGACCACGCGGAACACCTCCTCGCTCCATCGCTGATGGCCCCGGGCCGACAAATGGGTGAAGACCGAGATGGCGTAAAGGGCGTCGAAGGCTTCGCTTTCAAGCGGCAGCGGAGGATCGGGCCCGTTCTGGCGAAACTCCACATCGGGCAGGTGGGTCCGGCACCAGGCGATCGTGGCGGGATTGGAGTCGACGCCGACGAGGTCGATCTTCCGTCCGGCCAGGGCGGAGCGAAGATGCCGGATCACGCGGCCCGGCCCGCAGCCCCATTCGCAAATCCTCAGCGAATCGGCGGCGAGGTGCTCCCGAACAAGATCGGCCACGAGCCGCGCATGGACGATTCCCGAATCGTGATACTCCCGCCAGCGGACGTGATGATAGGCGTCGAAGGCCAGGGCAACCGGAGGAACGGCGAACTCGGGATGTTCGGCGAGAAACCGCCGGTTTGCCCGACGCCTCCTCGCAAGCTCCACGACGAGCGCCAGGCGGTCGGCCAGCGTCAGCAGTCGGGCCGTTCTCAACATCTCGGCGATGCGTTGGCGTAGGCGGATCATTGGGCGGTCAACCTTGTACGAAACTTGCCGCGCGGCTGGACTTCCTTGCCGCGCGGCTGGACCTCGCGGATTTCGCCCCGAAATGTTTCGACGATCGTAACCGTTCACATAACGTCCGCGTCCCGAGGGCGAGAGTCCCATTTTCGCGCCTGCGCCGGGAAAATGGGAACTGTCTCCGTGAACGGTTACCGGCGAACCGTTTCATGGCGACGAGGTCGCCGTTGGTCGCGTCGCCAAAAATCAACAAACTCGGCAATGCCGCCATGCGGCTTTTTCGAGCTTAACTCTCGGCAACGCTTCGGTAGTTGATGATAGGATGGCGTCCACCTGGAGCCAATGCCCCAAACCCCGTCCCGCTCTGGCATGGTAGGAAAAGGGGTGGTTGTTGGATAGGATGAAAAGACTGGGCAGACCCAAATAGGGGAGCGTGTCATGTCGACTCGACATGAGCTTGTCGAACGATTGCGGCGACTCTCGCCGGCCCAGCGGGCGTTGTTGGAAAAAGCGCTGACCGAATCCGGAAGCGGTTCGGCCTCGCCGTCGCGGGAAACGATCCCGAGACGCCGACCCGATTCTCCGCTGGTCCTTTCCTTTGCCGAGCAACGGCTCTGGTTTTTGGATCGGCTCCAGCCTCGGAATCCGTTCTACAATATGCCGATGGCGGCGCGTCTGTCGGGCCCGTTCGACGAATCGGCTTTCGCCAGGAGCCTCGAGTGCTTGGCGGCGAGGCACGAAACGCTGCGGACCACCTTCCCGGCCGAGAACGGTTCGCCGCGGCGGCAAATCGCGGCGGGCGGCGAAGTTCCCATCGAGCGTTGCGATCTTCGCGACGCGCCGCCCGAGGAACGCGAAGCGCGGCTCCAGCGCCGACTCCGCGAAGAGGCGCGCCGCCCGTTCGATCTCGCCACTGGTCCGCTGTGGCGGACGGTTTTGTTTCGCACCGGCGAGCAGGAGTGGGTGGTGCTATTGGCCATGCACCACATCATTTCCGACGGCTGGTCCATGGGAGTGATGCTCCGCGAGTTGGCGATCCTTTACGAGGCTTCCCTTCAAAGCCGTGATCCTGAGTTGCCGCCACTGGAGATTCAATACGCCGACTTTGCCGCTTGGCAGCGGGAATATCTTTCGGGCGAAGTGCTAAAGCGGGAGTTCGATTATTGGAAAAAGCGTCTGGGCGATCGGCCCTCCGCGCTGGAGCTGCCCACGGATCGGCCGCGTCCTTCGGCGCCGTCGTTCGATGGCGCGACCCGCCGCTTCAGCCTCTCCCTGGATTTGTCCGCCCGATTGCGGCAGCTTGCCCGGCAGGAGCAGGCGACTCTATTCGAGTTGCTTTTGGCCGCCTACTACGTGCTTTTGGGCCGTTATTGCCGTCAGGAGGACGTGGCCGTCGGGACGGGCGTGGCCAACCGCACCCGCCGCGAGTTGGAGAATTTGATCGGGTTTTTCACCAACACGTTGGTGCTCCGCGCGGACCTGTCGGACAATCCCAGTTACCGCGAACTGCTTCGCCGCTGCCACGAAGCGGCGGTGGAAGCGCACGCGCATCAGGAGATGCCGTTTGAAAAACTCGTGGAGCTGCTCGATCCCCAGCGGCATCACAATCTCGCCCCACTGTTCCAGGCGGCCTTCGTGATGCAAAACGCTCCGATGCCCATTGCCGCCGCGGCCGGCTTGTTGATCGAGCCTTTGCCGGTGGACAACGGCACCGCCAAGTACGATCTGACGTTCTATTTTTCGGAACGAGGGGGGCAAATCGAGGGAGCGGTCGAGTACCAGACGGCGTTGTTCGAGGCGGCCACGATCGACCGGATGATCGGCTGCTACGTTCGGCTTTTGGAGGCCGCCGTGGCCGACCCGACCCAGCCGGTCCGTCGGATGCCGCTTGTGGACGACGCGCAGCGCCGCCAGGTGCTCTTCGACTTCAACGCCACGCGAACCGACGAGCCGCTGCCCCCGACGCTGCACGCGATGTTCGAGGAACACGCCGTCCGTTCGCCTCATCGGGTGGCGATCCGCTACCGAGGCCAGGACATCACTTACGGCGAGTTGCATCGCCGCGCCGAGCGCGTGGCCTCAATGCTCCGCCAGGCCGGCGTCGAACCCGAGATGCCCGTCGGGGTGTGCCTGCCGCGGTCGGCGGATCTGGTTGCCGCGATGTTGGGTGTTTTGAAATCGGGCGGGGTCTACGTGCCGCTGGATCCGGACCTGCCGGATGCGAGACTGGTTTTCCTTCTGCAAGACACCAAAGCTCCGATGGTCCTCACCGACGCGGCAACCGCCCCGCGGCTTGTTGCTTCCCAGGCCCGTGTTGTGGTCCTGCCGTCGGACAACCAGGGGTGGGAAGAGTTGTGCGAAACCGACCCGAATGGCCTGGATGGCGATGGAACCCCGCCGCAAGGGGCTGAGCGAGCAATCGGGCCGTCTGGACTGGTCTACATCATCTACACCTCAGGCTCGACCGGGCGGCCCAAGGGAGTGCTGGTCGAACACCGCGGAATCGTGAATTTCGTGAAGGCCCAGAGCCGGGTGCTCGGCGTGACAAACGACTGGCGGATCCTTCAGTTCTTCTCGCCGAGTTTTGACGGCGCGCTTGCCGAGATGTTTCTGGCGCTGGGCCATGGCGCGTGCCTGGTGATTGGCGACCGCGAAACGATGCAGTCGGCGGAAGCGATCCAGGAGTTGATTCGGCGCGAGCGGGTCAACTTCTCGAAATTCACGCCCTCCATGCTTCGCCTCTTGTCGCCCCGGGGACTGGAAAACCTCACCACGATCTGCTGTGCCGGCGAACCCCTCGACGCGGAACTGGTCGCCCGCTGGTCGCCCGGTCGGCGAATGTTCAACGCCTATGGACCGACCGAAGCCTCGGTCGGCGCGTGCATGATGCAGTTCGACGGTCCCGTCCCGCACCGACCGCCGATCGGTCGTCCCCTGGCCAACGTTAGAATTTATGTGCTGGATGCTGAACTCCAGCCATTGCCCATCGGCGTGCCTGGCGAGATTTGCATCGCCGGCGCCGGCGTGGCCCGCGGCTATCTCAACCAGCCCGAGGCAACGGCCGAGCGTTTCGTGTCCGATCCCTTCGCGAAGGAATCGGACCGCATTCCTCCTCCCGGCCGCGAGAGGGCCGTTGGCGAAGTCGAGTGGCGGGCCGCTGGCCACCACGTTTCTCCACTCGTTCGCGCCCGGATGTATCGCACCGGCGATCTGGGCCGATGGAGGGCGGACGGCACGCTGGAATTCCTCGGCCGACTCGACGATCAGGTCAAGATTCGCGGATTCCGCGTCGAGCCGGGAGAGGTGGCGGCCGTGCTTCAAGAACACCCGGACGTGCAACAGGCCGCGGTGGTCGCGCGAGAAGATGGCTCGGCGGAACGGCGCCTGGTGGCTTACATCGTTTGGAAGCCGAGCGAAACGAAATCGGTCGAGGATGCGGCTGTGTTCGAAACCGTAACCGTTCACGGGGACTGTCCCGATTTTCGCGGCCAAGCCCGCGAAAATGGGAATGTCCCCTTCGGGCCGGACGAAACCGAGCACCTGGACCGGTGGCGAACGCTGTTCGACGAGACGCTGCGCCGGGCAGGCCGGCCAGCGGATCCCACGTGGAACCTCACCGGCTGGGTCAGCAGCCGCACCGGCCTGCCCTTTCCCGAGGAGGAGATGCGACCATGGGTCGATGGCGCCGTCCAGCGCGTGCTGGCCCTTCGTCCCCGCCGGGTGCTCGAAATCGGATGCGGAACCGGCTTGCTGTTGTTCCGCGTCGCGCCGCATTGCGAGTCGTATCTGGGAACCGATTTTTCCGCCCGGGCGCTGGACGCACTCGCCCAGGCGGTTTCCTCGCGCGAGGACCTCCGTGGCCGCGTCCAATGGCGCCAGCAAAGGGCCGATTGTTTCGACGGTTTGGAACCCGGCGGCTATGATGTGGTCGTCCTCAATTCCGTCGTGCAATACTTTCCCAGTGTCCATTACCTGCTCCGCGTACTCGAAGGCGCGAGCCGAGTGGCGGCGCCGGGCGGCCACATCTTCCTGGGCGACCTCCGCAGCCTGCCGCTTGGACCGGTGCTGGCTTGTTCGATCGAACTTACGCGGGCCGACGCCTTGATGAGCATCGGTCAACTTCGTCAGCGGGTCGAGGCCCGTTGGCAGCGCGAAGAAGAACTCCTCCTTGCCCCAGGGTTTTTCGCCGTCCTGGGCGCCCGGCTGCCGCGGATCGCCGCGTGGCGGACGTGGCTCAAACGCGGACCGGCCGCCAACGAGCTGTTTCAATTCCGCTACGACGCCGTGTTGTACCTCGATCAGGCCCCGTCGTCCGAGGTGGAAAGCCAGATCGACTGGTCGGCCGAGCCGCTTGGGCCGGACGAGATCGCCGCCCTGCTTCGCCAACGATTGCCCGACGCGATTGCCGTGCGCAACGTGGCCAACGCCCGAATCGCCCGCGAACTGAGAGCATGGGAGCTTCTACGGGCCGACGACGGACCAAAAACAGTAAGCGAACTTCGGGAACGCTTGGACGGCGAAGCCCCGCCGCGGGCCGTCGATCCGGAAGACCTGTTTCGCTTGGCGGAGGAGCTGGAGTATTCCGTGGAAATCGGCTGGTCGGGCAACGACGCGACGGGACGCTTCGACGCCGTCTTCCGCCGCGACCGTGGCAACGCTTGCGCACGCCTCAGCATGCTTTGCAGTTTGGGAACTCAGCAAGAACCGTCCGGGGAATCTTCCGGTACGGCTCCCAAGAAGGCCTCTCCCCACGGACCCGCTCGCGTCGACTGGACCGTTTACGCCAACCGGCCGCTCGACAACCTGATCGCGAGGCGACGGCTTGCCTCATTGCGGTCGCACCTACAGGCCCGGTTGCCCGAGTACATGATTCCCGCCGCCTTCGTCGCGATCGAGTCGTTGCCGCTGACGGCGCAAGGCAAGCTGGACCGCCGGGCGTTGCCTCCGCCGCCTGGCGACCGGCCTGGCTGGTCGTCCGGTTGGGTTGCCCCGCACGACGAACACGAGCGGCTGGTGGCCGACGTCTGGGAAAAACTCCTGGGCGTCAGTCCGGTGGGCGCGACCGACAATTTTTTCGCGCTGGGCGGTCATTCCATGCTGGCCGTGCGAATGATCGCGGAAATCGAGCGCCGCACCGGACGGCGTTTGCCGCTGGCGTCGCTTTTCCATCGGGCGACCGTCGAGCACCTCGCCCAGATGCTCCGCATGCCCGAAATCTGTCCGCCCGAGTCGTCCCTGGTCCCGCTTCAGACTCAAGGAAACCGCCGGCCTTTGTTTCTGGTTCATCCCGCCGGCGGAACCGTGTTTTGCTACCGCCTCCTGGCTGAGCGATTAGGGAACGAGCGGCCGGTTTATGGCCTTCAGGCCGTGGGAGTGGACGGGGAAAGGTCGCCGCAGGAGGTGGCCGAGGAGATGGCCGCCCACTACGTGGCCGCGGTTCGCGGGGTGCAACCCCACGGTCCCTACCTCTTGGGCGGATGGTCGCTTGGCGGCAACCTGGCGTTCGAGATGTCCCGCCAGTTGGTCGAGCAAGGCGAAAGGGTCGCGCTGCTGGCCCTCCTGGACGCGGCGGCCCTCGCCCCGGAAAAGGTCTTCAAGGAAGAGGATTTCTTGCCGTTGATCGCGGAGTTGTTTCCCTCGGCCGACAACCTTTCAGTCGAGAAGCTGCGGGCCATGACGTCCGAGGAGCATCTCCAGTATTTCCTCCATCGGGCGGCCCAGGCCGGCATCGTCCTAGGCGACATCGACCCCAGTCTTGGCGGCCACGTGTTCGAGGTGTTCAAATCCAACCTCAAGGCGATGATGGACTATCGCCCACAACCCTATCCCGGCAAGGCCACGCTCCTGTTTGCCGAGGAAAAACCGCAATTCATCGAGGTTGCCCGCGATCCCTACCTGGGTTGGGGAGCCTACGTTCAGGGCGGAGTCGAGGTGGTCCGCATTCCTGGCGATCATGTTCACATGCTCCAGGAACCGAACGTGCGGATCGTGGCCGAGAGGCTCCTCGAACGGCTCGAAGCCGCCGAAGCCGAAGGCTGACCGCGTGGCCAGGCTGCGGGAAGCGTGCCCTGTCGCGGGACGGGGCTTTTCTTACCGGGGAATCTCCCTCAGGTAGATATTCTTGAAGTAAAGCGTGTTGCCGTGGTTCTGGAGTTCGATCGAGCCGGTTGGGTAGATCGGCTTGTCGCGCTCCCAGTAGTTCTCCATGACCACGTTATCGACCACGAGTTCGCCATTCAGCCATACCGACACCTTTTCCCCGATCATCTTGATGCGGAAGGTGTTCCATTGGCCGATCGGTTTGTCGGCGCATTTGAGTGGCTTGCTCGGGTGCTTTTGATTGTTGTACAGTCCGCCGGAACCGACCGGATTGAAGTTGTAGTCCCAGATCTGCACTTGGGGGCTTCCGCGGAGATAGATGCCGCTGTCTCCCTTGGGAAGAATCTTCCAATCGACCATCAGTTCGAAGTCGCCATAGTCCTTCACCGTGCAGAGGTTGTCGCCCTTGCCGTCGAACACGAGAACGCCGTCCTCGACTTTCCAATGAGCACGCATTCTTTCGTCGGCCTTGGCTTGGGCCTCGGCGAGCTGTTGCGGCGTCATCTTGGCCCGAACCGGCGGGCTGGCGACCAGCCCCTTCCAACCGGTAAGGTCCTTTCCGTTGAAAAGGGCGACGAAACCATCGGGCGGGACATTGTCCGCGCCAGCGCACTCGGCTACGACCCCAACGAAAACCGCGGCCACGAGCGGACCGACTTTCGCTGCATTCATCACTCGAACTCCTCCCGAACAAAACGGCTTCAAGCGCAACCACAGCCCGCCGCGAGCCATGAACTCAACCAAGCGGTGAACTACCCGGTCCCAAACGCGATGACGGCCCGCGAAAAACTCGATCGAAAGCTCCAACCCAAAACACGGATGTTCCCCGGTGGCGATCTTTAGTGTCCCTGAGGAAATCGATCACGGTCAAGGGGACTCTCCAGGTTTTGGGAGCGATGTCGAAGCGCGGAGCCCCCCAGGCGAGACGCCTCTAGCTCGAAAAGGGGCTGGCGGAAAACGTAGCAAGACACGACGGGCCTTGTTAGGGAGACGACAAGTTGCTCATCTTGGCGATGAGGCTCCCAGGCCGCTTCGCCGCCGCCGGATCATTGCCGGATTGGCTTGGCGTTCTGATTCAAGTGAGCGACGATCCAAGCTTCCAGTTCGTTCCAATCCACGGGCGGCAGCTTGGAGAGGTCTGGCCGAAGCCGTTCGGCCCCCTTGATGTAGACGTGGACGATCTCGTCCGCTGTTTTGTCCGTGTTCCAGTGGAGGAGAATCCGGACGCATCGTCGCATCGAACCGGGTACGTCCAGTTCGTGGTGGCACATCAGGGGGACGTTCAACCAGCCGAGTTGCCGGGCGGCCAAGGCCGGAAACTCGGCGTCGAGGTCTGCCGTGGTGGAAAAGATCGCGCTGGCCACGTCTTCCTGGCGGATGCCGTTCTGACGGATCATTAGCGCCAAGAGTTGCAACGTCGCCTTCAGAATCGCTTCTGGAGTATTGGCGTCCGCGATGGTGGCGCCGCGGACTCCGCGGCAAAACATGGCCGATTTCCTGACGTATCGAGATGGTTCGGGACGTGGTCAGTCCCATAAGTCTACACGATAAGGGCGATCTGTTCCACTGCCCGCCGAAAACGCAACGCCATTTCTCCCGCACCCGGCGGTTCAACGCCAGCTTTTTCGATCCACAAAACGGGGCCAGCCCTTCGGCCTCCCGATTGACGAAACCGAAGACCTGGCCCACAAGCCTGGCTGACCACGCGTCCATCGCCGCGCGGTTGGTTCACTTGACCTTGACTTCCACCTTTTTCGGGGGGGCGCTTTGGAGCTTTTTCAAGCGAATGGTGAGAACGCCGTTGACATACTCCGCGTCCACTTTTTCCTGATCGACGGAGTCGGGCAGGGTAATGGACCGGCGGAAGGTCCCGTAGCGCGACTCGGTCTGGTAGTAGTCCTTGCCCTTCCTTTCGCTCGACTCCTTTTTCTCGCCCGCCAATACGAGCTGGTTGCCCGAGATGTTGACCTGCAACTCTTTCGGGTCGATGCCGGGGATTTCAGCGCGAACCGTGAATTCTTCCTCGTTTTCGGCGATGTCGACCGGGGGAACCCAGCCTCGGCTTGGGCTCATGGGCCAGTCGAAGGCCCCGAACGGGTCCCGCGCCAGGGCGTCAAACAAGCGGTCGATTTCCGCGCGAAGGGTCGCCAGCGGCGAGACGTCGGCGCGGACAGGCTCCTTCGATTTGTTTTTCCAAGGGATCAAGCTCATGCGAACGTCTCCTTCGATCGGCTAGGTGGCGAAAAACGTCCAAACCAAGTTCAGTCGACCAGTTCCAGATCCGAGGCGACTCCCGATTCTTCCGGCCCGGTCAACGCGGACCTAAGACTTGACCGGGATTTTCCGCGGCTTCGCGGCTTCGATTTTCGGCAGGTGGAGCGTGAGGACTCCGTCGGCGAGTTCGGCGGAAATCCTTGCCACGTCCACGGTCTCGTTGACGCGAAACTCGCGATAGAAATCGCCCACGCCATATTCCCTCACCAGAAAATCGACATTCTGGTTGCGCGGCGACACCTTGGCGTGGATCGACAGGGTCCCGTCCTCGAATTTTACGTCGATTCCGTCCGCGGTCGCCCCGGGCACGTCCGCCCGAACGACCAGCTCGTCGGCCTTTTCCACAATATCCACATTGGGACGATAATAGGCCCCGGATCGGGTGTGCTCAGCCGATGTAATCTCGCTCGCCGGGGTTTTCACGGGTTGGGTTTCGTCTGCCATTTCCAGTTCCTTTCCTAGTTTTTCCCACGTTATTTGCCAACGACCTGAATTTTCCGCGGCCGGGCCTCTTTGGCCTTCGGTAGCTTGATGCACAGCACGCCGTTTTGGAGTTCCGCTTCCACCGCGTCGGCGTCGACCGGGGTGGGCAAGCGGAGAACCCGACTAAACGTTCCCACCGGCCTTTCTCGACGATGGTAAGTCGCTCCCTTTTCCTCGACTTCAGGCCGCTCGATCCGGATCGATAATTGGTCGTTCACCACGGAGATATCGAGATGCTCGCTCTTGATCCCTGGCGTTTCCAGTTCCACGAAAAGCGCTTCCTCCGTCTCCCAAACGTTCACCGCCGGCTGGCCGCGGACCAGGCCGGTCCACGGCGGCTCGATCTGATCGCCCATCACTTGAGACCACAACCGGTCCATTTCCCTCCGGAGCTGATGCACGGGATGCGTGGGATTCATGTAGCGAAAGACCATGGGCCAAGCCTCCTTTGTGTGGATCGTGTCGTTTCGTGACAACTCTGCCAACCGCTTTGGAAGCGAATGCAATCCCCGTGCCAATTTATCAGTTCCGATCTTAACCTCTTTCCACCAAAGACTTACTGTGATCGCAGCGACACCCTTCCACACCCGCGCTGCCAGATTGGCAGAAATAAACGAACCCTTTCGTCCCGACGCCATTTCGGCTAGAGTTGGGGGGGGAGGATTGCGATGAGACTTTCGGGCCGACTTTGCGAAACCGGTCAGGCGGCGGAGATCGAGGTATCCAGCGGCCGCGTGGAGCGGATTGCGATCGTATCGCCTGGTCAGCGGGACCAGATGCAGTTCGAGCAATGGCCTTGGATCAGTCCGGGACTGATCGACATTCAGGTCAACGGCTACGGGGGCCAGGAGTTTAGTTCCGCCAACCTCACGGAAGAAAAAGTCGCGGCGATCATCCGCGTTTTTTATTCTTTTGGCGTGACGCGCATTTGTCCTACGGTCACCACGGAGAGTCTCGAAGTCCTTACCCACGCGGTTTCCACGATCGGGGCGTTATGCGACCGTTCCACGGCTTTTTCCCGGCGGATGCCCGGCATTCACCTCGAAGGCCCCTACATCACTTCGGAGGACGGAGCGCGGGGTGCTCACCCCAAGCGTCATTGCCGTCCACCCGATTGGGATGAATTCCAACGTCTCCAAGACGCGGCCCGGGGACGAATCCGCATCCTCACCATGTCGCCGGAATTCGAGAACTCTACTGAGTTTATTCGTAAGGTGTGCGGGACCGGGGTGATTGTGGCAATTGGGCACACGTCGGCCAGTCCGGACCAAATTCGCGCGGCCGTCGACGCCGGGGCCCGCCTGAGCACCCACTTGGGCAACGGTTCACACCCCACCTTTCATCGGTTCCACAATTATCTCTGGCCCCAATTGGCCGAGGATCGGCTCTGGGCCAGTCTCATCGCCGATGGCCACCACCTCCCGCCCGACATGGTCAAGGTCTTCATCCGCGCCAAGACCCCGCAGCGATGCATTTTGGTAAGCGATTTATCTGGCCAGGCAGGCCAACCGGCCGGACGATATTCCAGCCCTTTCTGCGACGTGGAAATCTTGCCCGACGGCAAATTGGTCGTCGCCGGACAGCGCGACATCATGGCGGGAGCGTCTTTGCCGTCGAGCGTGGGGGTCTTAAACTTGATGCGATTTGCCGGGTTGGATCTCCCGACTGCCCTCCGGATGGCGGTCCACAATCCAGCCAGCCTGTTGGGCCTTGAACCGAGCGGCCTCACCGAAGGCGCGCCGGCCGACTTGATTCAGTTCGATACCCCCACCAAGGATGGTTCGCCCGCATCGACCGGTTTGCGCGTGCGATGCGCGGTGGTGGACGGAGAGGTCGTCTGGGGTTCGCCTTGGCAGGCCGAATATACCCCGCACGCGTTGAGATGACATGTTTTTCAGGCGAAAAGGACTCATTCTCGGCCGCGCGCAAAAATAGCGTGAGGATCGCCGGCAAGAGGTTGTGCGAAGACGCCCGCCTATGGGCGTTTGCCGCCGCAGGCGGTCTTCGGCCCGGCATTCATGCCGGGTATCCTTCGACCAACGCCGCGGCGCGAGGCCCGTTGACGGGCCTTCTCGCTGGGACGAAACGCGGAGCGCGGGCGTCCCGCCCGCAAATCCCGGAGCGCGGGCGTCTCGCCCGACACGACCAATGCGGGCAAGATGCCCGCGCTTGAAAGAGGAATCGGCCTAAACGCCGTCGGCAAATCTGGGAGCGCGGGCGTCCCGCCCGCAAAAACAAATGCGGGCAAGATGCCCGCGCTCCAAAGAGGAAGCGGCCTGAACGCCGTCCGCGAATCTGGGAGCGCGGGCGTCTCGCCCGACACGACCAATGCGGGCAAGATGCCCGCGCTCCACAGAGCAATCGCCCTCAACACCGCCACAGCGAGAAGCCCCGTAAACGGGGCTTAAGGTTCGCCATGGGATCGACACCGCGACCCGGCGTGAAACGCCGGGCCTCTAGACCGCCTACGGCGGACAAGGCCCGTGGGCGGGCCTTTATGCTCCGCAGGCGTTGAAATGAGACGTTTCTCGAGCAAGAAGGACTCATATTCGGCCGCGCGAAGTATAACGTTCTCGCTCGAGGCGCTGCCCAAAGTGTGAGGTCGTTCCGCGGCCAATGTTTACGCTAAGTTTGCGGTCACGGCCAGGCCGGAGAGCCGATCCTCATTTCGTTTCGGGCGAGGCAGCGTCCCGAGCCTGGGCAAGTCTCCGCAAGGCTTCAAAAACATTGCCCGTCTGCTGATAACAAACCGACATCAGCAGGAGCGCCTGGCGGTCGCGCGGTGAAAGCGATTTCTCCGCCGCCGCCCTGAACGACATCGCTGCTTCCTGAAACCGCTGCTGTCGGCGATATGCCTCCCCGCGAAGGAGTTCCACCTGGGCCTCAAAGGGGCCAAGCGGGCCCAAGTTGTCCAACAAGTCGAGCGCTTGCTGCGGCAGCCCTAGTTCAAGGTAGCCGCTCGCCTGGGTAAGCCGTTTGCTGACACGTATCCATTGAGCTACATCGGGGTGCATGGCTCACCTCGCTTCATGGGGGCTGGCAAGGACCTCGGTTCGTTGTTTGATCCTCACCCCCTGAACATCGATCGGTCGCCGCAGTGCCATTCCGACAGATGCGACCATCAATTTCTCAATGCAGCAAATGGCGCGCCAGAGATGACTCGCATTCGATAGAGCACCCTATCCATCGACTTACAAAACAGTTGCGTCACAAAGATGCACTTCGTGGGAACTCTCAAGCAGGACTGAGTGCCAGTCCTAAGCGTTCTTTTGATGCACTGACCGCGTGATCTTGCGGCAATGCACCCACGAGCCGCGGTCCCTTTTCTAGCCGTAGCGCAAACAAGGTCGCGCCCCGCGGCGTAGACGGCTCGTTTTTTTCGAGGCAACTGCTGCCTAAGTTTCACCACACGAGCGAATGGGGAGGCTTCAAGATTTTCCCGAGGCCGTCAAACCCTGGGCCCGGGGAAAGGGATCTTTTTCCACAGCGGCCCGGAGGGCCTTGTCCTCGCGTTTTAGCGAGGGGGCCGAAACACCAATCATCGACTTGCCCGTCGCGGAACACCCCAGCGACAGGCTGATTAGCGCCGCAACGGTCACAAGGCGCCATGCGTCCGCGACGGTCATGGACTGACTCCGGAGCCAGGGTCGAACATGGAAGGGATCCAGGCAACGCGAATCAGAGTGTCTACCTGCATGTGGTTTAGAAGACGGGCCAAAAGACGGCCCTCGCGTTTTGCTGTTTGCCGTAACTGTCACCACCGAATGGGTTTAAGCTTCATCCATTCCCCCGTGTTTTTCGGTGGAGGCGGCTCTTTGGGCTTGAACCAGGAATTCCACCAGGAATTACCTTCGCCCTTCTCACTGGGTTTCTTGCCCTTGTTTGACGACACTGGCTTTTTGGACGGCGAAGTCCCTGACGTGGGCTTGCCAAAACCAAACAAGCTTGCCACCCCTCCCGAGGATTGTTTCTTAGTTGAGTTCGAGGCGTTCCCGCTCGCAATCAGATTGGGGTCATAATAATCGGTTTTCGGTTTCTGGTTTGCTTCGCTCGACTTGCCGGAACCGCCGATGCCGAACCACCCCGCCTCGGCCCTGCCGCTGAGGAGGGCCACCAGCAAGACTCCGGCCACTAGCATCGCCTTAGCCGTGCTGAGTCTCATCGGAAAAACACCTCCAATGACTGTTACCTCGCGTTCAGGGAACTCCATTAACGAATCGCTAGAAAAAGCGGCGCGGAGTGTCGCATAATAGCGATGGAATGTCCAGATCGATTTCGGGTTCGGGTATATACTGATGGAGGGTGTATGCTGCATGTGTAGAGGGGGGCGGCGACTTGAAGTCCTATCAAAACCGCCTTGCTAATGCGAGTGGAAACGCAGCAGAAGCCCTGTTGGAGCAAAACAACATCACGTTTTCCGAGTCTTTTCTGATATTGTTCGGTTCCTGGATTAAACTGCCTGCCGGGTGCGCGAGCCTTCGGGGGATTTTGGTTGCTGGTACTCGAGTAGATCGGGCGGAGACTCCCGGATGACCGCTCGCGGTTTACCGTCCCACCCCTGGCAAATGTCTTTCCCGCTAGCGACAATCATGTCCATTCGGGTTGTAAGAGGGCCTCCAGTGATTGAAGAGGAGACATGCCTTGAGCGGGACGACGATCGAGAAAGCGTATCAATTGGCCAAGGAACAGTACGCCCAGTGGGGCGTCGACACGGATCAGGCCCTCGCACGCCTGGCCAAGATTCCGGTCTCGATGCACTGTTGGCAGGGGGATGACGTGGGCGGGTTCGAGAGTGAGGCCGGGATGACCGGTGGCGGAATCATGACCACCGGCAATTACCCCGGCAAGGCCCGAACCGCCGACGAGCTTCGCGACGACGCCGAAAAGGCCTTCAGCCTCGTTCCCGGCAGGCACCGATTCAACATCCACGCGATCTACCTGGAATCGGGCGGAAAGCCCGTCGAGCGCGACCAGATCGAGCCGAGGCATTTCTCGCGGTGGATCGACTGGGCCAAGGGGCTGGGCATTGGTTTGGACTTCAATCCGACTTTCTTTTCGCACCCCAAGGCCGCCGACGGCCTGACGCTGGCCCACGCCGACGAGGGCATCCGCGAGTTTTGGGTCCAGCACGGCATCTGCTGCCGCAAGATCGGCGAGGCGATCGGCAGGGCCCTCGGCACGCCGTGCGTGACCAACGTCTGGATTCCCGACGGCATGAAGGACGTGACCATCGACCGCAAAGGTCCCCGCGAGCGGCTCCGCAAGTCCTTGGACGAGATCTTCGCCCCGGCGATCGATCCCAAGTACAATCTCGACGCCGTCGAGGCCAAGCTTTTCGGGATCGGATCGGAGACCTACGTGGTCGGCTCCCACGAGTTCTATCTCGGTTACGCGGTGAAGAACGGAAAGCTGCTCACGTTGGACGCGGGCCACTTCCATCCCACCGAGACGATCGCCGATAAGATTTCTTCGGTGTTGATGTACGTGCCGGAACTCCTCTTGCACGTCAGCCGCGGCATCCGCTGGGACAGTGATCACGTGGTGATCCTCAGTGATGATCTCAAAGCGATCGCCGAGGAGTTAGTCCGCGGCGAGTTTCTGGAGAGAACGCACATCGGCTTGGACTTCTTCGACGCCAGCATCAACCGGATCGCGGCCTGGGTGATCGGCATGAGAGCGATGATCAAGGCTTTGCTGGCGGCCCTGCTGGAGCCAATCGACCAGTTGCGACAAGCGGAGTGTGCTGGCGACTTTACCGCCCGGCTGGCGCTGGTCGAGGAAGTCAAGACACTTCCCCTCGGCGCGGTCTGGGATTACTACTGCCTCCAGCAAGATGTTCCCGTGGGCCGGGAATGGCTGGAGGAGGCGCGGGCGTATGAACGCCAGGTGACCAGCAAGCGTTGACAAGGCAAGGGAGCTTGCAGGCCGATGCATACCAATCCGTTCCTCGGGGTGTTCTTTCACTGGCTAGGTGGGCTGGCCTCCGGCAGCTTCTATGTGCCGTACAAAGGCGTAAAAAAATGGGCATGGGAAGTCTACTGGCTGGTGGGCGGGTTCTTCAGTTGGATCATCTGCCCATGGCTGCTCGCCTTGGCCATGACCCAGAACGCGCTCGGCGCGATCTGGCAGCAGTCGTGGGGCACGCTGTGGTGGACCTACTTCTTTGGCGCGATGTGGGGCTTCGGCGGGCTGACGTTCGGGCTGACGATGCGCTACCTGGGAATGTCGCTCGGCATGGGCGTGGCGCTGGGCTATTGCGCGGCGTTCGGCACGTTGCTGCCGCCGATCTTCAAGTCCTTCGTGCCTTCGGTGCCCGTGCCCGAGACGATAGGCCAGATCGCCTCCAGCGCCGCGGGCCAGGTCACGCTCGTCGGCGTCGCGGTCTGCTTGCTCGGCATCGGCATCGCCGCGCTGGCCGGCCTGACCAAGGAAAGGGAAATGCCGGCGGAAGAAAAAAAGAAGGCCATCGCGGAGTTCAGCTTCAGCAAGGGAATCTTGGTGGCGACGTTCTCCGGGATCATGAGCGCGTGTTTCTCATTCGCGCTGACCGCGGGCGCCCCCATCGCCGAGGCTTCGGCCAAGGCTGGCACCTCCACGCTCTGGACCGGACTGCCGAAACTGATCGTGGTCTTGCTCGGCGGATTCACGACGAACTTCGTCTGGTGCGTGATCCTCAATGTGCGAAACGGAACCGGCTACCAGTACTTCAGCTCGACACTCAGGCAAACGCCACGCAAACGGCAGGAGGAGACGATCATCGAGACCGCCGGCGACGCTCCCGGCGAGGAGGGCGTTGAACGGGCCGCTGCCGCATGGAGGGCCGACGGCATCGATCGCGTGCCCCTGGCGGCGAACTACTTCTTCTCCGCCCTGGCCGGCACGACTTGGTATTTTCAGTTCTTTTTTTACACGATGGGCGAGACCCAGATGGGGAAGTTCGCCTTCGCCAGTTGGACCTTGCACATGGCGAGCATCATCATCTTCAGCACCATGTGGGGTTGGATCTTCCACGAATGGCGAGGCTCCAGCAAGAAAGCGCACCTCCTGATCGCCTTGGGCATCCTGACGCTGCTCCTCTCGACCGTCATCATCGGCTTCGGCACGTGGCTCAAGGGCCAGCCAGGCAGTTATTAGCGCCAACGGCTTTCGGTCATTTCGTCCGACGGCCGCGGCGTCACAAAGAAGCCAGGAAGAGGTGGGAATCTGGCGCCTATCCGTTTTTTGGTGGGCGGTGATATTCTCCGCGGCCGAAAAATGAATCTCCTTGCGGTGCATTAAAAGCTGATCTCGAGGCGTGCGAATGACAAAATCCGGACGCGGAGGACCGCCTTCCACGCAAGATGCCAAGGCAGACGCGAAAGTCCGTGCGACAACGGGAGGGCCACGGTCCGCCGTGATCCTTACCCCACGGGCAAACAAAGATTCTTCTCTGCGGTGAGATTATGCTCCGCACGCGTTGAGATGACATATTTTTCGGGCGAAAAGGACTCATTCTCGGCCGCGCGGAAAATAGCGTGAGGTCGCCGGCAAGAGGTCGTGCGAAGACGCCCGCCTGCGGGCGTTTGCCGCCGTAGGCGGTCTTCGGCCCGGCATTCATGCCGGGTATCCGCGGACCAACGCCACGGCGCGAGGCCCGTTCACGGGCCTTCTCGCTGGGGCAAAACACGGAGCGCGGGCGTCCCGCCCGCAAATCTCGGAGCGCGCGCCCTGCCCGCAAATCTCGGAGCGCGGGCGTCTCGCCCGCAACGACAAATCCGGGCAAGATGCCCGCGCTCCAAAGAGGAATCGGCGTAAACTCGACTTTTGCCATTTTCCGACAGGAGAAGTCGTAAACCGTTGCAGTACAGTCACTTACGGCGACCATAAGTTCGCCGAACGCTGCATCACAAGTTATTGAGCAGTAACAACTTACGACAAAATGG
>Ga0209101_1000494_pt1 | contig 32125 bp, 25 predicted proteins | sample ConPoolayeCmetaG_FD_185481 | JGI IMG/M metagenome (GOLD analysis project Ga0209101, IMG submission 185481) | Hot spring microbial mat communities from California, USA to study Microbial Dark Matter (Phase II) - Cone Pool mat layer C metaG... ...
GGTGGCGGTCGAGCGGGCCAAGGGTTTGGTTGCCGATGAATGACATAAAACCGAAAACGGTAGAGGGCATCTTTTGGCTGGATTTCAGCGATATTTTTGGTATCCCTTCGGGAATGACGCTTAGGAATCGGAGCTCTTCGGAAAAGGAATTATCGGACTTCATCGTCAGGCGATGCAGGATCGACCGGGATGACGGCTCGTTCCGCTTTATCAGGCTCAACCAAAAACATACCAGCATCATTAGAAATGCGGAGTCGGTTTCGGAACGGCCTGCCGATGGGGTTTTTACCGATAAGCGGGGTCTTGCGATATCCGTAAAGACCGCCGATTGTCTCCCAATCTTCCTTTTTGATGGCAAGATTATCGCCCTGCTGCATGCCGGCTGGAGAGGATTACTGTCCGGAATAATAAATCGTTTCTTCGCGGAAGTGAAGGATTTCGATAAAGTTTCCGGAAAAGCCGTTATCGGCCCGGCAATAGGGCCATGCTGTTTCAGCGTCGGACCGGAGGTGGCTATCCTCTTTAATTCCGGCTATTTGAACAAACGGTTCGGCAAACTATTTATGGATCTTGGATGTTTTGCTGTTGACGCCCTGACCGCGGGCGGAATAAAATATATTTATCGTTACGAGCCTTGCACCGCCTGCGAGCCGGCGATTTATCATTCGTTCAGGCAGGAGGGGGTGAAAACCGGGCAGATGCTGGCGTTCATGAGCTTGGGAGGGTAGAATGGTCCGCTATCTTGTGGTTTTGGCCATATTATCAGTCGAATGCGCATTCGGTCTGACCGGTCTCGGAATGGGTGTCCATGCCGGACGGCTGAGTAATTTCGATTATGGTCCCTTGGCCGACAGTCTGGGCCGGGCGGCCGCTTTGTTCGGCTGGGACAAAACCACGTTCGACGACCGGATGACAACCATCGGCGTTCACGTCGATATTGGGTTCCTGCAAGTGATCGAAATCGTGGGCGATCTTGATTATGCGTGGAATAAAACCGGTCTGGCTCCGGGAGTGGATTTCCAACTTTCGGATTTTTCATACGGGGCGGGAATAAAAAAGAAATTTTCGCAATCGATAATCAAGCCGTTTATCGGGGTTGGAGTGGGCATTCACCGACTGGCTTATACATTCGAGTCTTCCTATTCGCCGGCCGATAGAATGACGATTGCGGCAATAATTCCGGACAACCAGACAAGGATCGGCTACTATATCGCCGCCGGGCTTTCCCTCGAAATTCCCCTGTCGCCGCTGAAACCATACGGCGAATACCGATATAATAGAATAGCCACCCCAGAGGAATCGACCAAATTCGGCATGTTGATTATCGGCGTTACTTTAGGCATGTAATATTTCAAAGGAGGATTGATTTGAAATTCAGGGCAATAATGATCCTTGTGTTGGTCGTAATTTTCGGATCATCAACGCAAGCGCAATTCACCGGTCAGTTGACTCCCGCCCCGACAATCACGAAAGGAACAATGCAGGGTACCGCCAATGTCGGTCTGTATGACGGATCGATAAGTCTTCTTGGCCATCTGCGATATGGAATCGGCGGATATACCGATCTCGGCTTGAGAGGGGGGTTCGTCGATTTCAGCGAAGGCAGAAGCGATGAAAGCGCCTTGCTTTTAGGCGGCGATATCAAATATCAAGTTCTCGAACTCAGAATAAGAGATCCGTTGGATCTGTCGGTGGGCGGAATGACCGAAACGATGCTCGGCACTCCCGGAGATTATATCACTGTCGGAGGCTCCGTCATCGGTTCATATCCGGTAAAATTGAACTCGGGGAAAAACTTGACACCGTACGGCAGGCTGCTGCTTCGTTTAACCTGGATTGAAGGCGGCGGCGATGATTTCGACCCCGCTTTCACGGCCGGCGCGAACTTCGAACTGGGAAGAACGACCTCATTATCGGCTGAATTTCAATTTGATGATCCATTCGGCTTTTTGGTCGGCATAAATTTCGGACTATAGCCGAATGGATAACATTTCGGCGATCATTCTCGGACTGGTTCAGGGCTTGACCGAGTTCCTGCCCGTGTCGAGTTCGGGGCATCTCGTGTTGGCGGAAAAGTTGCTTGGCATCAAGGCCTCAACCGAGCTGACATTCGAAGTTTTGCTTCATTTGAGCACGGTCTTGGCGGTTATTATTTATTTCAGAAAACGGCTGGGCCGAATCATGGCCGGGTTGTTCAAGCCGTCTGAAAACCATAACAGGGCCGAACTAAAAACTGCGGGAACGATAATTGTAGCCACGATTCCGGCAGCCGTAGCCGGCTTGCTTTTCGAAAAAAAAGTCGAGCTGGTGTTCAATTCGCCGCAGCTTACGGCGCTTTTCCTGATTTGCACGGGTGTCATTCTGCTTTTCACCGGCGTAATAAAAAGAGGAAACAATCAAATAGGCTATGGATCTGGCTTCGTAATCGGGATTGCTCAGGCATTCGCCCTCCTGCCGGGTATTTCACGATCCGGCATGACTATCTCGGCGGGGTTGTTTCAAAAAATAAAGCCTGCGGAAGCCGCCGAATTTTCTTTTCTGATTTCCCTGCCGGCGGTTATCGGAGCGATAGTTCTGAAATCATTCAAATTAATCGCCACTTTTCAAACGAGCGGGCTCGATCATTATCTGATCGGATGCGCCGCCGCATTCGTCTCCGGATATCTGTCGATAGCAGTTTTGTTGAAAATAGTGGGCAAGGGCAAGTTCTTCTATTTCGGGCTGTATTGTCTGATGATCGGATTAATCGGAATCATTTTCATATGAAAAAAGTCCTGATCATACGTTTCAGTTCATTGGGCGATATCATTTTGACGTCGCCGGTGGTTGAGACCTTAGCCCTTGGACACGGGTATCATACCGATTTTCTGACAAAGGAATATTATCGCCCGATTGCCCGGCTGATTCCCGGGGTCTCCGATGTTTTTGTTTACGGCGGCGATCGCAAATCGATGATTGCGGCGCTCAAAAAATCCCGATACGATGCGGTTATCGATCTGCAGAAGAATCCCCGCAGCCTGCTTATCGCCGCCGCGCTTAATCCGAGAATCGTCTGCGGCTATCCGAAGCGCAAAATAAGGCGGGAGATTGCCATAAGGGGAATGCGCCTGAAGCCGGAAATACCCCATGTGATAGATTCGTACTTGAAGTCGTTGGTTCGTCTGAAGATAAAACCTGCGGTCTCCAGACCCAGATTGGTTGTGCCCATGCCGCTGCTTGATGAGGCCGATAAGTTCCTCGGCAACCGCGATGGCAAGCCCACAGTCGGCCTTGCGCCGGGCTCCAAACACCCTGAGAAAAGATGGCCGGGATTCGCCGACCTCATCGCGCTTATCGCTGCCTCTCTCGATGCGACGATCGTGGTTTTCGCCGCTTCGGCCGACGGTTCGGAATTTTCGTTGCGGCAGCGATTTCCCGCAGTGAAATTTGCGATCGATTTGCCGCTTGATTTACTGGCTGCCGTTATGGCCAGATGCCGGGCCGTAGTTGCCAACGATTCGGGGTTGATGCATATGGCCGCCGCTCTATCGGTTCCGGTCATCGGGATATTCGGTCCGACCCATCCAGTGCTCGGTTTTGCCCCCAGAGGAGAAAAAGCCCGAATCATTTGCGATTATGTCAAGTGTTCCCCGTGCAGTTTACACGGCGAAAAGAAATGCCGGATGCCGGCGAAATATTGTTTCGACAACATAACCCCCGATCGCGTAATGAATGAGCTTTGGGAAACCCTAAGTGAAACCGAGGGAAGCGTCATACTACGAAAAACTGCCCGCTGAGCGTGTCCGCTGTACGCTTTGTCCGGTACGCTGCGTGATCAGCTCCGGCCGGGTCGGCCTCTGCCGGATCAGGAGAAATGACGGCGGCGTCCTATACGCCTCGGCTTACGGCGAGTTGGTTTCGCTTGCGCTCGATCCTATCGAAAAAAAACCGCTATATCATTTTCGTCCCGGCAGCCGGATACTTTCGACCGGACCAAACGGCTGCAATTTTCGCTGTCCGTTCTGCCAGAACTGGAGTATTTCACAGCAGCCGGTGAACTGCATGCGATTGTCCGCCCAAGAACTTGTTGCTTCCGCCGCCGACGGCGGTTCGATCGGGGTGGCTTTCACCTATACGGAGCCGCTTATCTGGTTCGAATATGTTATCGATTGCGCCCGCCTTTTGAAAGAAAAAGGGCTGGCCGCGGTGCTGGTTTCGAACGGCTATATAAGCGAGGCGCCGGCAAGGGAGCTTTTTCCGTTCATAGATGCCGCCAATATCGATCTGAAATCGGCCTCGCCGGATTATTATCGCAAGATTTGTCGCGGCCGGCTTGAGGACGTGTTGCGGACGATACAGCTGGCGCGCGATTACGGCGTGAAGGTCGAGTTGACCAATCTGCTGATTCCGGGCGACAACGACAGCGAGGAAGACATCCGATCGATAGTCGATTTGGTCGCCCAGATAGATGCGTCGATTCCGTTCCACATCTCGCGGTATTTCCCTCATTATAAGTACAACAAGCCACCGACTCCGCTGACCTCTCTGAATCGGGCTGTCGCCATAGCCCGGCAAAAACTTGCCTATGTCTATCCCGGCAACTATATTGCCGAGGCGGACACGAAATGCCCGACTTGTGGTATGGTTATTGTCGCCCGCAACGGGTATGTTGTCGATTTCCCCAACGGCAAACCCGATAGGTGCCCGGGATGCGGCCGCATGGTGGACATAATTTGGTGAAATGCAGAAAGAGGTGCGTCGGTGGCAGATTTGAAAATTTCACGACGGGGCGAAGATGTGCCGGCTTCCCCGATCAGGAAACTTATTCCTCTTGCGGAGAGTGCCAAGAAACGAGGCATACACGTTTATCATTTGAATATCGGTCAACCCGATATCGAAACGCCGGACGAATTCTGGCAGGCCGTCCGGGGGTACTCGAAACAGGTTCTCGCCTATGGCAATTCTCAGGGAATGGCCAACTATCTCGACGCTCTTGCGGCGTATTACAAGGGGCTCGGTTTGGATATCGAATCTCAGGATATAATCGTCACCACCGGCGGCTCCGAGGCGATAATATTCGCTTTCACCATAATCTGCGAGCCCGGCGATGAAATAATAGTATTCGAACCTTTTTACACGAATTATAACGGATTCGCCGTTCAAGCCGGCATAAGGCTTAGGCCGATAACCACGACGGCTGAAAACGGTTTTCATCTGCCCTCAGCGGAAACGATCGCCGGCCGGATTACGGCCAAAACCAAGGGAATCCTATACTGCAACCCCAATAATCCGACCGGCACCGTCTATACCGCTGCCGAGATTGAGATGCTGGCCAAAATCGCCGTCGAGCATAACCTGTTCCTCCTTGCCGATGAGGTCTATCGGGAATTCATTTACGAAGGCACCCATTTTAGCATCATGAATCTTAAAGGGTTATCGGAGCGGGCCATCATGCTGGATTCGATCAGTAAACGTTTCTCCGCCTGCGGGGCGCGAATCGGCAACTTGGTTACCAAAAACCGCGATGTTTACAGAGCGGCACTTCACTTGGGTCAGGCGCGGTTATGTCCGCCGACGCTGGAGCAGGCAGGGGCGGCGGCGCTATATTCGCTCGGAACGGCTTATTTCCAGAAAACGATGCGAGAGTATCAGCGGCGCCGTGACGTGGTTTACGAGGGCTTGCAAAAAATCGAGGGTGTCGTTTGCCTCAAACCTCACGGCGCATTCTATGCGATGGCGAAACTGCCGATCGATGATGCCGAGAAGTTCGCCCGATTCATGCTTACCGAATTCAGCCATGATAACAAGACGGTCATGATTGCTCCGGGAGCCGGTTTCTACGCCACGCCCGGCAAGGGAATCGACGAATGCCGTATCGCCTATGTATTGAACACCGATCATCTCAAAGATGCCATGGACCTGCTGAAGCGGGGAATTGAGGCATACAATTTGAAATGAAGGTCAGAATCGGAATCGATCTGGGAGGAACCTTTATCAAAGCCGGGGCGATCGCTCCCGATATGAAAATCGTCCATAAGCTGATCAGGCCCTGCGATGCCAAGTCGGGACCAGCGGCAGTGAAACGGAATCTGGTATCCATCTGGCTGGAAATGCGCGAATATTGCCGGAGAAACGGCTTGACTCCGCAATCCCTCGGCATCGGCAGCCCCGGTACGATAGCCCAGCCCTCGGGGATTGTCGCCGACGCCTCCCCCAATATCAGGGGTTGGAAAGGTGTATGCCTGACAAAAATATTCGGCGAAATCGATATTCCGGTTTATGCTGATAACGATGCCAACTGCGCCTCGTTGGCCGAATATCTTTGCGGACTTGGAGGAAAATACCATGATATCATTTTTATCACTGTCGGAACCGGTATCGGCGGCGGCCTTATTCTCGATGGCAAGCTGATCCGCGGCTCCAGCTTTGCTGCTGGCGAGGTCGGCCATATGGTGCTCCGCCACAATGGCCGGCTTTGCAAATGCGGCCGTCGGGGTTGCCTTGAAGCGTATGCCAGCGTGCCCAATATGATGATAGAGGCAAAAGCCGATTTTCATAGGTGCGGACTTCGATTGCCCGAAATATTAACGCCGGAATCCTTGTACGAGGCCTTTAAGAAAGGAAACCGCGCCGCTGCAATGACGATCGGCCGCAACGTGGATTATCTCGGCAACGCTCTGGCATCGCTGGTAAACCTGCTTAATCCGCAGGCGATTATAATCGGTGGAGGATTTTCTCAGGCTGGAAGCGAATATATTAAAATGATTGCCGATGTTATCAGCAAGAGGGCGTTTACTGCCGCCACCCGCAAACTGAAAGTAATGCGGGCCCGTCTCGGCAACGATGCCGGATTTATAGGCGCCTCGTTGCTTTGCCGGGTAAAGCAGGATGGTCTGATAGATGTCCGGAAAAGCAAATAACAGGAAACGCGAATTTATCGGCGTCATTTTTCAATGTTGCAGGGTTTATTCGCGCATCTATCTGGATAAAAAGAAAAAGATGTTTGCCGGGCATTGCCCGCGTTGTGGGGCGAAACTGAATATTTTAATTTCCGATAGCGGCTCCGAGTCGAGATTCTTTGTTGCATCATGACGAATTTTATTGCCTTGGGCGGGATACATGCGTAAATTCACGCATAATCGAGGATGCTGTTTTAAGGGAGAAACGGGCTGCCTGAATTTTCGGCCGGTCTAATATGCACGAAAGACTTTACGTAGTCCCTCTTGACGAGGGTTCAAGAAAATACAGCGATTGGCTGTCCGGCGAGTTGTGCCGTAAATTCACACTCAAGCCTCAATCGGGAATTGTGGCGAGATTGCCCGAAGAGGCGTATAATGCCCAGCATAATCAGTATTATGCCACGGCCGTATTGAGCAAATTGGAAATGCTCAAGGGGTCCGATTACGAAATGATTCTCGCCGTAACCGAGGATGATTTATTCGTACCCAATAAAAATTTCGTTTGGGGCCAGGCAAACTCGATCAGCCGAACGGCCATCGTGAGCATAAACCGGATAAGGCCCGAATATTATGGACTCCCCGAAGACGAAGATCTCGTCAGGGCGCGCTTGCTTAACATCGCCTCCCATGAAATCGGCCATTTGCTAGGTCTGAAAAACTGCTCGAACCCGGAATGCCAGATGAATCTGGCCGAGACGATAACCGAACTCGATAATCGTTCTTTCACTTTCTGCACCGAATGCGTACTCAACCTGACCCTGCCTTCCAAAGTGAAAATTTGATTCCGGTGACCCCATCGCGAATTGCCCCTGAATGAATTTTTTCAGGGGCAGGCGGATTTTCATCCGTAAATGAATATAAACAACTATGTCCTCGTTAGAGCGACATCTCCCGACTCGGAATGTTTTTTTCTTGCATCTTATTTTCAATGGTGATATTAATTGCGCCTGATGGAAATCAGCGAAAAACGATATCTGGGAATCGATATCGGGTCGATCTCCATTGCCGCCGCCGCAATTGATCGACACCGAAACGTTCTCGATACGAAATATGTTAGGCATCAGGGGGCGCCAGACAGGCTGCTACAGGGACTGATAAGGGAGATGGCGGCCGATCGCCCGTTCGCAATCCGCTTTACCGGAACGGGGGGGGAACATGCCGCGGGAATTTTCGGGGCAAGCTGCGTCAATGAGATAATCGCCGCCGCCGCCGGATTCGTGGCGTTCGGACCTCCGTTTGAGTCAATAATCGAAATGGGCGGCCAGGGATCCAAATATTATCTTATCAACGAAGGCCGCCTCACCGATTTTTCGACCAGCGGATTATGCGCCGCGGGCACCGGCTCATTCCTCGACCAACAGGCCGCCCGTCTGAATGTAAAAATAGAGAAGGAATTCGGCGAGCTCGCCCTGCGCTCCGAGAACCCTCCTCATATTGCCGGGCGATGCTCGGTATTCGCCAAGTCCGATATGATTCATCACCAGCAGATCGGCACTCCGGATTATGATATTCTAGCGGGGCTGTGTCATGCCGTCGCCCGGAATTACAAAAGCACGATTTTGGGCAAAAGAACACTGAGAAAGCCGGTGGCTTTTATCGGCGGAGTCGCCTTGAATGCAGGCGTGGTTAAGGCATTTCGCTGCGAACTCGGTCTTGAGGCCGATGAGTTAGTGGTTCCGGATTATCCGCTGTATTATACCGCTTTCGGCGCTGCCCTGAAAGCCCTCGAGGAGGAATCCGCCGAGAACCGATCATTCACCCTTGATTTCAACGCCGGGCAGACGAAATCGTGGAAGGGCGAGCCTCCTTTGCGATTCGACAGACCGTCTACGAAACATTACGCCGTTACCTCGGCGGGCGGCGGAATAACCTCCGATAAGGGTTATCTCGGAATAGACATCGGCTCATTATCAACCAACATAGTCGTTATCGATTCCGAGGGTAATGTGATGGCTCGCCGCTACCTTATGACTGAAGGAAGGCCGATAAAAACGGTGCAGAGAGGACTCAAGGAAATAGCTGGCGAACTCGATGGTAAAGTAAAAATCGCCGGCGTCGGCACAACCGGATCGGGAAGATATCTGATCGGCGAGATAGTGGGGGCCGACATAGTCCGCAACGAAATAACCGCCCAAGCGACCGCCGCCGTCTTTTTCGAGCCCGAAGTCGATACCGTGTTCGAGATCGGGGGACAGGACTCGAAATATATAAGCATCGAAAACGGCGTGGTCGTCGATTTTGAAATGAATAAGGCGTGCGCCGCCGGCACCGGCTCGTTTCTTCAGGAACAAGCCGAGCGCTTGAATATTTCCATCGAAAACGATTTCGGCAATCTCGCCCTGCAGTCCAGTAATCCGGTCGGCTGCGGCGAAAGGTGCACCGTGTTCATCGAATCGGATATTATCAGCAGGCAGCAACAGGGAGCGCCAAGAGAAGACCTCGTCGCCGGCTTGGCTTATTCAATCGTGCGAAACTATCTGAATAAGGTGGTTGGGAGACGCCGTATCGGTGATAGAATCCTATTTCAGGGCGGCGTAGCTTGGAATAAGGGAGTCGTCGCCGCTTTTGAAAATGTTACGGGCAGGGAAATCATCGTTCCGCCGCACCACGATGTTACCGGAGCGATCGGGGCTGCTTTATTGGCCGTCGAGAATGTGAAGGGACAAACACGATTCAAAGGATTCGGCGTTGCCGATATAAATTTCGTTCAGGAAAGCTTCGTCTGCGATGACTGCGCCAACGTTTGCACTATCCGCCGGATAACCGGAGATGGCGACAGAGAGCTATATTATGGTTCCCGTTGTGAAAAATATGATGCGCAGAAATCGGGCAAGGCCGGGAAATCGTCCGCGAATCAGGTTGAATGGCGCAATAACCGGCTTTTCAGCTACGGCAGAAAACCAGGGACAAGGGGGCGAATCGGCCTGCCGCGATTGTTAAGTAACTGGACTCTCTGGCCGTTCTGGAGCACTTTTTTCAATGAGCTCGGATTCAGGATCGTACCGTCATCAAAAACGAACCAAACTATTATCCGCCGGGGTGCCGAAGTGGTCGGGTCGGAAACATGTTTTCCCGTGAAAGTCGCCCACGGCCATATTTTGAACCTTCTCGAAAAGAAGGTCGACCATATATTTCTGCCTTCGATAATAAATATGTCGAGGCATGCCGAAGAGCAAAGCGAAAGCTATATCTGCCCCTATGTCCAATCGATTCCATATTTGGCCGCTGCCGTTCTCGCGGAAAAAGAAGAGTATAAAAAAGTGATTTCGCCGACGATTTATTTCGGTCATGGCCGGAAGCTTTTGCGGAAGCAGGTGATAGATGCGGCGGATAGTCTGAATTGCAGGGGCGAGGCGGTTTACAAAGCGCTTGAAAAAGCAGAACTCGCCCAAGCCGAATTCGCCGACAGCTTAATCGAACAGGGCAAGAAAATCATCGCCGAGGACAGCCGGATAAAGCTGGTGCTAGTCGGCAGGCCATATAATACCTGCGACCCCGGACTCAATCTCGATCTGGCGCGCAAGATAACCGATCTCGACGCGGTCTGTCTGCCTCTCGATATGGTTCCGGTGGAAAACGCCCCGGTCGATGAAACTTATTGGCATTTCGGCAAAATCATAATTCGGCTCGGCCGGTTCATAGCCGCAAGAGACGATGTCTATGCCGTATATATAACCAATTTCGGTTGTGGTCCCGATTCATTCATCAGTCACGAGTTTAATGAAACGATGGGTGGAAAACCCTATCTTCAGCTCGAACTCGATGAGCATTCGGCCGATGCCGGCCTGATCACCAGGATTGAAGCGTTTCTTGACAGTGTGCGGGGAAGGAAAAAGACCCGCAGAACCAGGATTGATGCTCCGGGCCGCATTACAACCCGATTCAACAGGAAAGTATATATTCCCCGAATGTCCGATCAGGCGATTCTTTTCGAAGCCGCCTTGAAGCGATGCGGTGTCGATGCCGAGGCACTGCCGGAATCAGATGAGGAAACTCTTCAACTCGGCAGAAGATATACGTCCGGCAAAGAATGCTTTCCGGCGGTCGTTACGACGGGAGACCTGGTGAAACTCGTGCAATCGAGCGGATTTGATCCCGACAAATCGGCGTTTTTCATGCCCTCGGCGGGCGGGCCGTGTCGTTTCGGTCAATACCATCGTCTTCACCGCCGGCTGTTGGCCAATCTCGGTTATCCCGATGTCCCAATCTACTCGCCGCATTCGGCGAATTCCTACAATGACTTTCCGGGAGCCAAGGAGGGATTCCGCAAAATAGCTTGGAGAGGATTCGTTTTCGGCGATTATCTTTTCAAAATATATCTTTCGGCAAGGGCGCGTTGCAAAGACAAAAGCTTGGCCGAAAAAATATTCAACGAAGGATTCAGACTGGGATGTCAGGATATCATTTACGGTGCTAATCATCTCGATGAAATCCTCCGGGAATATTCGATCAGGCTCGGCCGGGTCGACGATGGAATCAGACCGAAAGTGAAAATCGGCGTGGTTGGCGAGATATATATCCGCAACAACAGATTTTCGAACAATAACCTGATCGAAAAGCTCGAACGATTCGGGGCCGAGGTTTACATAGCCTCGTTTATCGAATGGATAGACTATACGACTTTCATGTATAAGTTTCACAGTTCCTTAAAAGGCAAGCACGTCGATTATGTGAAAGCATGCCTGAAAGATTATTTTCAGAGTCGGGAAAAGAATAAGATCGGCGGCGTGGTCGATCACATGCTCGACGGCAACAAAGAAAAGCCGGTGAAACATGCTGTCGAACGCGCCCGAAAATATTTAAGCACTTCCATCGGCGGAGAAGCGGTGCTGTCGATCGGCAAAGCGATCGAATTCGTTGAAGGCGGCTGCGGGGGGATAGTCAACTGCATGCCTTTTACCTGTATGCCGGGAAATATTACTCAAGCCATATCCTCCCGCGTCAGCGCCGATCTCGGGAATGTGCCGTGGCTTAATATCGCCTATGAGGGGCCGGGAGATCCCACCGAAGATTTGAAAATCGAAGCGTTCGTCAGCCAGGCCGCCGAATGGATAAACAGGCCGAGAAAACAAGTCATTCGTTCTTGAGTCGAGCATTCATTCAACAGCGTCAATGGTCTTGCAAGTCTGAACTAAACCATCGCGGCTTAGCTTTATTGATTGATAAGTAAATCGCTGTTTATAATTGCTTTTTCACCGAGACCGGAGTAAAATAACGGAATATTTGGGGCCGGAGCATCGTATCCTATTGGATGAGAAGACCAAAGATTTGGAAGACTATCAGGCCGATATCGCCGATGAGGAGTTGATGGTTCAAATCGCGGCCGGGGATAAGCAGGCCTTTTCGACTCTTATGGCTCGCTACAGGCGCAAAGCCATAAGCCTAGCTTATCGCTATGTCGGCGATTTCGACGAAGCCGAAGACATGGCGCAGGATAGCTTCGTAAAAGTCTATCAGAATGCAAGTCTATTCGACCGCAAGAGACGTTTCTCCTCTTGGTTTTATACGATCCTCATAAATGCTTGCCGCGATCGCAGCCGGCAGATGAAACGTCGATCGGTTTTTGCGAAGCGTTATGAGGAAGACAGAAAGCTGGAATCTATATTGGAAACCGATAGGGCGTCGGATAATTCCGAAATGCTCAAAATCGCTCTGGCGAAGCTATCGCCGGACAAAAGAGAAATTCTGGCTTTGCGGTTGGCCGATGACTTGAGCTATGAAGAAATCGCCGGAATCCTTAAAGTCAGCCTCGGTACGGTAATGTCGAGGTTATTTCGGGCCAAAAAAGAGCTGGAAAAAATCCTGAGAAATATGGGTGCTTTTGAACGATGAATTGCCGCCGTTTCGAAATAGAGCTATGGAATGCGCCGCGGGATATTTCCATCGACATGAAAAAGCATCTCGAAAAATGCCCGGTGTGCAGGAAAACACTCGACGATTACGGTAGATTGATAGGCCTCGCCCGCTCCGGTGAATTCGCCGGAGACGATGCCTACTGGGACAAGTTCGAATCGGGGGTGTGGAGCAGAATCGAAAGCGATCTTAATCATAAATCGAGAGTGTATTCGTCGACTTTCGAGAAGAGCGCCGGCTGGAAACAAGCCTTGTTCACCTCGACGGCTGCGGCAGCCGCAGTGATTTTGTTGATGCTGGCCATAATTCAAACCGGAAGAATCGAACGCCCCGCAGATAAAGGCGGAAATATGCGCACGTTCGAGGTGACTTTGAAAAAGGCCGAGCCGATGGAGTTTCAGCTTTATTCGATCATTCCGGAACCGGTGATCACTAAAGCGAAAGATAATACGGAGGTCGAAATCGAGGCTGTTCTTCTCACCGATAGCGGATTGGAAGAAAAGGATATCGAACCGATTCAAGCGACCCCGCTGAGGAAATTCGCCGATATAAAACCGGCCCGTCTTTCGTTATCGAATATTAGAGACGCACGTTCGGATTCGGCAAGAGAAGAGCAGGTTGTATTATTCGATAAGATGCCCCGCGTCAAACGCTTGATCACGCCTGACTTTCCGCCGCTGGCCTTAAAATATAAAAAATCAGCTGAAATCTGGATAAAGGCGCTTATCGATGAGAACGGAAAAGTGGCCGATGCCATCATCATAAAAGATTCCGAGTCCAACTTTGGATTTGAAAATGAAGCCTTGAAGGCGGCCTATAAGAATGAATTTTCGCCTTATGAAGTCGGGGGAAGACCGATGCCGATTTGGATTGCTTATAAGGTCAAGTTCATAGCCCCTGAATGAGGCCTGTAGCAGTACGTTTCCCGCATTCTGCAAAACCTGCGGCCGACTAAGTCTTATGACCCGAAAAAAGCCCCCTGCCTGATATTGGCAAGGGGCCAAAAGCTGTGAGCTGACCATGATTATCCTCCGGAGGGGGGTAGAGGACAGATCATTGCGCTCACAGATAATTACTATCGATTACGTTCTCACCCCGTGCTTTAACGGTCGTGCCTGCTTCTTTTCGTGCTTCTCTTTGTCGTCTATTTTACACAACAATTATTTTTACTAAGATAATCAATCATCGCCGGTTTGGCAAGCACGGTTTTCATTAATGGATTCAACCTCTTTTGACTTGACCGAAAGCCACTTGGCGGCGAATGCTTTCTTGAATCGCTCAATCCTACACCGGCTTATTCCGCTTGAACCGGTTGCAGAGCAATCAGTTCTGTCGGCGAATTGCCGCCGCATCCGGTCAATATGCTCTTTTCTGTATTGCCCTGTTCCGGGTGCGTCGGCGTTTTTCCCGCCAGTCTTCGCGATTTCCCTTGAATTCATTATTCCCCCCGACTTCATCTCAATAATGTCATTTTCCGGCAGAATGTCCGATCGGCGCTCCGTAGTTTACAGAAATAAATTCCTGAACCGGCCGTAGTCCCATTGCCGGTTAATCCATCCCAGGCGAAGGAATGGCTGCCGGGGCCGAGAGTTCCGTTGAAGATCTCCTTGACGACTGAGCCTCTGATATCAATTATGGCGACGGAAAACGGATTTTCGACAACCGTCTCGATGTTGAATGCCGTCGATGCGTTGAACGGGTTCGGGTAATTGGCGCTTAACGTGATTGTCCCGGGCAATTCACTCTTTTCTGCGATATCTTGAGCCGAGGTTACGACTATATCGGCCGTCATTGCCGTCCCTGAATTGCTGATGTTATTTACCGCCACATTGGTCGCTGATCCCGAATATGAATTCGATCCGGGGGCGGTGGAATTGCCGAAGGAGCGTTTGTCGGTGGAACCGGGAAACGGGTCGCCGGAATCGCCTTGGTCAATACCCTTTTCCAATTCCCATAGATTATCAGCCTGCACCAGAGCCACCTTATAGTGAACGCTCCATCCGCAGCCGGGCCACCATTCGTCGTCATTGTCGGCTCTGCCTTCATCTATGTGCCAGATCAACAGCCCATCAGCAGGCAAAGCAGCATCGTAACCGATTCTCTGCCTGTTTTCTATCAGAAAATACTCGTTCCCCAGCGTGCCTGAGGTCCATAGGCGGTAAGCACTGGCATTGGTCTCGACCTGCGGCAGGGATGCCCCCGCTTGGTTGGTCGAAGGAATCGTCGGCGTCAGGAAACCAAGCTCGATTTTTGACCAGACGTCAGGATGCGCCGGACTGGCGCCCAGAGTGCCGTTCCAGCTTCCGGCAGCCATCAGACTCCATTTTCCCACGCCTTCGGATGTGTAATCCGTATCGTAAAGGTCAGGCAATCCGAAAATATGGCCAAGCTCGTGGCAGTAAACGCCGCAGGTCATGTCGCCGGGTGTTATCCAGTATTCCGGTTCCATCGAATACGTGTATATATAGACTCCGTCGCGGAGCCGCGGCGAGATCGCCCACATATGCGACCAGATATCGCCGTTGGAACCGGTCAATTCGGCGCCCCTGCCGGCATGTATCACAATCAACCCGTCCACATAGCCGTCGAAATCATTATCATATAAAGAAAAGTTCACCTGCGCATCGACCAGATCGACGGCATCTTCGACCAGTTTCTGCGCATTTTGCGGATAGCTGCCAAGCCCGTTCTGATTATTGGCGTAGTAGGCAAGTGTCTGAGGAGCCCTTTTCCAGCCGAGCGATGAGGGCAGCGTCACGGTCGCAATCGTAAGCGTGTTATATGAAACTTCCTTATAATAGTTCGTGACGGTGCCGCTCCTATCGACATAAATGAGGGTGTCGAATTTTGCCGCTGCCACTTGGGCGGCTTTATCCGAGAAATCTACAAGTATAGCCAGCAGATTGATATTTCCGGATACCGCCGGTTTGGCCATCCCGCCGATTTCACATCGCGCTTTCAGGCCGCTTACCGGTGCGTTGACTCCGACACGCATCAGCTCCGCCCTGTTGTGCAAGTAATAAGGTTCCGCCGTCTGCCCGCTTCTGATCCTCTCGACAAGCTCAGGATGAGGCGGCATCGCCTTGACATCGGTCACCAGAATTAGACCGAGAGTAATTCCCAGCAGCACTGAAACGAGAATCAAGGCCACCCGCGGGGCCGGCCGAGACGACCCCCTCCCCGTTCTCGTTTTAGTTTTTCTCCGGACAATGATCGCGTTACCGGCGTCTGCTTTTCTCTTTTGGTTTTCCGTTCTTATCATTGTCAGCTCCCGTCAAAATCTCAAACCGATTCCATAGGCGAAAGCAACCCCTTTGCTTGCGGCGGGAATGAACGAACCGCAACCGGCGATCGCCATATCCATGTGAAATGGTCCGAAATGCAATCCGAGCCCGCCGGAAAGAATCGTTCCCTTGTTGCCGCCGGTGGCCGCGCCAATCCTAAGCGGCAGGAGTCCGATTGGCTTGTATTCAAGACCGCCGGCCACTCTTGGATTGGTTGATTGCGAATACTTCGACGACGTCGCCTGCGACCAATCGAAAGCAATGGTCAACTTCCGACCTAATTTGGCGATTCCCAATTTTAGCTGGGCAGGCAGCGTAGTCGTGAACGATCCGATCGGGTAAGTCGTATCGCTTGTCTCCGTCAATGAATCATCATCTTCGCTATCGAGAAGCGTTTCGAGCGTGACTGGATCCATCTGGAATGTGAATCTCGTTTCTTCGGTTTCCTTATCCCACTTGATTTTCGAGTAAAGGTTCTCGAGACCGGCTGAAATCACCCAATTTTTGGCGAAAATCATCGACGCTCCCAAATCGACGGCTTGGCCGGAGCCGCCCAAGGCCGACCTTATGACCGCCTGGGCATCCCCCACGAAACCCGAATCGGTTGTCAAAATGCCGCCGCTCGCCTCGATAATTTCCTGATGGGCGAATCCATAGAAGTAATGGAACGTCGCTCCGACGGCGAACTCGCCGCCTGTCCATTTGAACAACGGTTGTCCATAGGAAATCGAGGCGTCGCCGATAGCGATGGCCTCGCCCCGGTTATTGTTCAAATAGACGCCCGGCCTCACCTCATTGCCGAATAGCAGCAACTCGAAGGGATCTTTATTGAGCTGCAACATCGATTCGCCCCGGCCGCGGAAATTGAAAGCCAGACGCCAAATCGAGAAATTCATGCCGGAAGCCTCGGCCGTCGCATTGAATCGCAAACCCTCGGCAGGAATTAGGTCGAGTATCGCCTGCTTGTCTTCCTCGTTCCAAAAACGACCGTTGTATTCGTTATAGTCTTTCAAAGAAAAGCTGTTGTTCTTGATTTCCGCTCCGACGGTGACCAGATCGAGGCTGAATTTTTTATTCAGCGAAAGACCGAGGTTTGCGGGGTTGTAAAAGCCGGCTTCAAGACCATAAGCCAAAGCGGTGTAAGCGCCGCCCATCGCCATCGAACGCGGATTCGATTGACCTCCGCCAGAGGCCGATCCGGCGAAGATGATCGCCAGAATCAGCCCGCATAATATTTTTGTGGTTGTTGAGCTTTTCATCTTACATGCTCCTGTTAGTTATCATTGTCCCAGATATTATCGCCGACGCGGACTTGGATGGTGGCTCGGGCCTTGACCGAAATAAAATCCGATCCCCGGAAATAACTCGAGCCGTCGGCCGTCGGCAGCAACTGAACACGCGGGGTTATGTAAACAACCGGGTTTTCGAAGATTTGTATTTCCGCCGCCGTCAAAGAGTCATCGAATATCGACTCGATTTCCATGGTCGCCTGTCCGGTTGAATCGGTAGTTGCGCTTTCGAGCGTGAATGGTCCGACGACCACGACGTCGGGGTTATCGAATACCGAGCCGTCGTCAGTCGCGCTTAAATAAAGGCTGACTCTTGCCCCGATCGGCAGTCGGTTTGCCAAAACGGCCCGGATTGCTCCATAACTGAAAGTCTCGCCGATATCGGGCATATCGTCTTGATCGATTTCAGCAGAGTCGGTTTCAAGATCTATATCGGTGGTATCGGCGAGGCGGAAGGCGAGAGGGGAAAAGATCGTTATTTCGCCGTAGAAATAGTCATCGCGCGAGATCGTAACGGATTGTCGGTCGGGATTGAATGTGGAGCTGCCGCAGATTATGATTCGGGTCGGCGCGGGATTCAAAAAATCGGACAGTTCGGCGGAGCCAATGCTGAAAACGGTGGCCTGCGGCGGCGCCATCAGATTGCTTTTTCCCTCGGCCGTTCCGCTGATAGCCACCTCCCGGGAAAAGGTCTCATCGGCGATCCGGAGATCAAGATCAATGTCGGCGGTGCTGTTATTGTAGACGGTCAGACTCAAAGTGGCCCGGGTCAACTGGGCATTATCAATATCGCTCGGCACTTCGATATCGGTCTCGAGCGTGTCGATCGAGATCTGCGTCGGCTCGACGATACCGGAAATAGTCCGGAATATCATATCGGTCAGACCGGCTTCGATTGCGATCGAATCCGCGGCATTGATAATCACCTGTTCAGGAGACGATGCCGGCACCGTGGCCTGCGCCAGAATCGATACGGTTTGAGGAGTATCCGTACCGGCCGGTGCCAACGAATATCCCGACAGGTCGATTTGCCGATCGATGGAGGAATTGCCGCCGATGTTTTCCGAAAGCCTGAGAGTATCGCCGTTGCTCTCGGTGAGATTCGGGAATGTCAATTCGATTTCCATCGGCAGCCGCGTGCCGTTGACGATATGAAGATTCAGGAAACCCGAATCTATCGTGGCTTCGGAAATGATGGAGTTGTTCTCGAGCCGGATTTCCTGGTCCAGGTTTTTCGTTATCAACGGCGTCTCCGCCTGAGCGGCCGAAGCGCTCAAAGATATCGGAAATGAACTCGCAGCCGTAAAATTATCCGACCCCCCTGAAACGAAAGTCAACTCGTTCACCGACCCATAAATCTTGAGAGTTAGCCGGCTGCTTACGCTGTCGCCGGCCAAATCGATCGTTCGGGTCAACGATTCGCCCTGGTTGATTCCGTTTTCGAATACGGCCATCCCAAGAGGATTTGCGAGGTCGCCCCGGTTGTAGAGCGTTATTCTCAACGTGTCCAGCCGCAGGCCGAGGTCGTTTGTGATTTCAAGCGAAATCATCCCTTGTTCAACATTGATCCAGGTGAACTCGCTGAAATCCGTCAGGTCCTCAAAACAGGTAAAGGATGTCGGAGGAACCCAGCCACCCGCTTCATGGATACCAAGGGTTGCTTTGGTCAGATTGATCGATTGCCCGGCAGGTGGATCTATTTCTACGGTGCCGAGAGAATCTTGATATTGCTGGCTTACACCGGAGGCGGTGAGATTGTTGCCGATCGTGATTGTGTCCACATCGCGGGTGACCCGAAACGACGGATTACCCAGACTGTCGACACTGATCAGGCTGTCACCGATTTCCTCGATAATTTGGCTCATGAAATATGTCTTGGAGACAAGAGGAAGTGTCCAAGTCGTCTCCCAGCTCGGAGCTTCGGGTTTCTTTATGGAGCATCCTGAAACCAGAAGGATCAGGTTGATCGCCAAAAGTATCCCCGGAATTGAAATTGGTTTTTCCGATCGCATCATTTCCCTCCCTAAAAGGTTTCCTGAGTAAATCGCGGTTAATTTCGGGGTCTTTTGAAGGCAACCGTCGTGCCCGAGTGCCGGGGAGGGTTGTTTCAACACGCAACACGCAACCGATTAAGGCCAAATGAATTAGGGCCTGCGCGGGGACGGTCCTCCGAAGATCGGTCGATCGGACGGAGATATTATGTGGGGAAATCCCCATAATTGCTGGGAATGAAGCTATTGACTTGTTTGCCGGCTGATGATATAATAAATATTCATGAAAAAATTATCGCGACTGCTCTATGAGTTATCCTTGATCCAATGTTCGCCCGGGATTGGAATAGACAGGCTGGCGGAAAAATGCGGCGTTTCCAAGCGGACAATCTATCGCGATTTGAACGATATTGCCGCAGCCAATTTCCCAATTTACTACGATCGCGGCTACAGAATTCTCAACACCGCTGTCTTGCCGCCGCTGAATCTTTCCCCGGAAGAAATTATCAACATTTATGCGGTTCTCCAGAACGTCTCGGCCGACGGTGCTTTCGGGCCGGTCATAAAGCGGGTGATAGATAAAATTCGACGAATCACTCCCAGTCCGGTAAAATCCCAAGGGATCTTTTTCAAACAGACTTCGACCGACCCTCCATCCATAACTAGGTATTTTGAATCGATCGAGCGGGCGCAGGCACGAGGTAAGGTCATTTCAATTGAATATACATCGCTTGACGGCAGGGCGGGCAGACGCAATGTGCATCCTTACGGGCTGGTGTTCCTGAACCACGGCTGGTACCTTATCGGTTACTGTGAAACCCGTCGGGATATCCGGACTTTCCGATTGGCCCGGATCGGTAAAATCAGGATTCTCGGCCGCACATTCGAAAAACCGGAGGGTTTTTCCTTGAACGATTATCTTTCGGATAGCTGGCAGGTTTTCAGAGGCCCGCTGCGCGATATCAAAATCAGGTTCACGGGAACGGCCATGACCGCCATCATGACGACACACCATCATCCGAGCGAAATAAAGAAAAAACACGAGGGATTCGTTATTTATGAAGCTACGGCCCGCGGCGATGATGATATTATCAATTGGGTGCTGTCGTTTGGAAAAAATGCCGAACTGCTTGAACCGGAGGAGTTGAGGGAAAAACTGAAATTACGCCTGAAAGAAACCCTCGGACTGTATTCCAACTGATTTCGACCGAAAAGGCCTGCCGGCGTTGATAGCGCATGCCGAAACAACCGATTAATCCGAACGGGCCCAATAGTCCATACGGAATCGGATTGATCGAGTCCAATAGCCCTAGAAGGCCGAATAAACCGATAAATGTAATCAGCATGGTAGAATAATTCATGGTCGATGTTTTTCTCAGAAACAGCTGCGGAAACCGCTTCATGCAGATTCTTATAAGCCAGCTATTGCTTGACAATTGTAACGCCTGAGGCTAATTTTGCAAAAATGCAGTCTGCCCCCGTAGCTCAGTTGGATAGAGCAGCGGCCTCCGGAGCCGTGTGCGGCCGTTCAAGTCGGCCCGGGGGTATTTTCCACAAATGACAAAACCACTATTAAAAATTATCCCCCCGAATTCAGAAATCCGTTTTCATTGACGATTTTATAATCAGGAGTGCAATACCAGATGCTGTGGACCAAGACCTTTATTCCTACACTGAGGGAAGATCCCGCTGAAGCCGAGATCGTTTCGCATAAGTTGCTTTTACGCGCAGGTTTCATTAGAAAACTTACCGCCGGTGTGTATAATTATCTGCCGTTGATGCAACGATGCATTTGTCGTTTCAGTGCAATTGTCAGAGAAGAGATGGATGCTTCCGGGGCGGTCGAAATTACGATGCCCGTACTGCAGCCGTCGGAGTTATGGCAAAAAACCGGCCGCTGGGATACATACGGTAAAGAGCAAATGCGCCTAAAGGACCGCCACCAGCGCGATATGGTGCTGGGTGGAACGCATGAAGAGGTGGTGACCTGGATCGTGCGCGGGGAGCTGAGAAGCTACCGGCAGCTCCCGCTCAACCTTTATCAAATACAGGTGAAATTCCGCGATGAAATCAGGCCGCGTTTCGGTTTGATGCGCGGGCGCGAATTCATAATGAAAGACGCCTACTCTTTCGATGCCGATGAGGCCGGTCTGAAGGTGGCCTACAGCAAAATGGTGGATGCTTATTTTAAGATTTTCCGCCGCTGCGGATTCGATATAAAAATGGTCGAATCGGATGCGGGGGCGATGGGTGGTTATAGGGCTCATGAATTTATGGTGCCCGTTCAAACCGACGGCGGCGAATGTATCATGTTATCGTGCGATAGATGCGATTACGCCGCCAATATCGAGATGGCCAGCTCGATTCCTTCCGAACAACCGGCCGACCAGGACAAAAAGTTGACCAAAGAAATGGTGTTCACTCCCAACATGAGGACGATCGAGGAGATAACCGGTTTTCTTAAAATGCCCGCCGAAAAATTCATCAAAACCTTGATCTATCTGGCGGATGGCAAACCGATAGCCGCCTTGATCCGCGGCGATCGGTCGATAAACGAAATCAAGCTGAAAAACCACTTGCGTTGCCTCGAACTGGTCATGGCCGATCCGGCCGCTATCCTCCGTTTGACCAACGCCCAAGTAGGCTTTTCTGGGCCGATCGGGCTGAAGAATATCCCGATTATTGCAGATCCGGAGATTAAGAAAATGGTGAATTTCGTCGTCGGGGCCAACCGCGACGATACGCATATAATCAATGCCAATCTCGAAGATTTCGAGGTCGATCATTGGGTCGAGATCAGGAATGCTGAAGCCGGGGAGGGATGCCCGAGGTGCGGGATTGGCCATCTGATCGCCAGCAAAGGGATCGAGGTCGGAAACACGTTCATGCTCGGCACTAAGTATTCCGATTCGCTCGGGGCGCATTTTATCGATGAAAAGGGGGAAGAACGGCCGCTGGTTATGGGTTCTTATGGAATCGGAATCACCCGCACCATCCAGGCCGCAATCGAAGCTTTCCACGACGGTAAAGGCATAATTTGGCCCAAACCGTTGGCTCCTTACGATTTCCATATCGTGCCGCTGAATATCGGAGACGATCGGCAAAAATCCATCGCTTTCGACTTGCTGGAAAAAATAGAACGGGCTGGATACAGTGCATTGCTTGATGACCGTGACGAGCGGCCCGGGGTGAAATTCAACGATGCCGATCTGATAGGAATACCAATAAGGATCGCTATCGGAGAGAAAAGCCTGAAAGCAGGCAATATAGAAATAACCAAACGCCGCGGGCTTGATACCGAAAATGTTCCTATCGATCAGGCCGCGGAAAACGCTTTGAAAATTTTTGCTGATGCTTGAGTCGTTGGGAACTGACGCTATTCTTACTTCCGGATGACACCCGGATCAGCCTTTGGCATCACAAGGGTATATTGCCATGCTTTTTGGGGGGATTGCTGTCCCTTTTGGTCGCAAGCATTCGCAATGCCCTTATCAGTCTGGATCTGGTTTCCGCGGGCACTATGATATCATCGATATAACCCCTCTCGGCTGCCTTAAAGGGCGAGGCGAATAATCTACGGTATTCTTCCTCTTTCTGTTTGAGCAATGCCTCGGGGTCCGGGGCTGAGGCGATTTCCTTTTTGAATATAATCTCCGCTGCCCCTTTTGGACCCATCACGGCGATCTCGGCTGTCGGCCAGGCATAATTGATATCGCCGCGAATGTGTTTCGATGACATGACGTCGTAGGCGCCGCCATATGCTTTTCTGGTGATCACGGTCAATTTGGGCACGGTGGCTTCGCAATAGGCATAAAGCAGTTTCGCTCCATGTTTGATAATACCGCCATGCTCCTGTCCGAGGCCGGGCAGAAATCCCGGCACGTCCTCAAACGTAATCAAAGGAATATTGAAACAGTCACAAAAACGAACGAATCGGGCGCCTTTTATGGAACTATCGATATCGAGCACTCCGGCAAGATGGGCTGGCTGATTGGCCACGATCCCGACAGACTGGCCGCCGAGTCTGGCGAAACCGATAATTATATTCGGGGCGTAATCAGGCTGCACTTCAAGAAAATCACCGTCATCGACGATTTTGCCGATGACTTCTTTCATGTCATAGGGCTTATTCGGATTTTCCGGCACCAGGACATTGAGTGACTCGTCGGCGCGATCGATCGGATCAGTGCATTCGACTCGGGGCGGATCGTCGAGATTGTTCTGCGGCATGAAACTGAGCAATCTTCTTGTCAGTTGGAGCGCTTCCATTTCGTTTTCACAGGCGAAATGCGACACCCCCGACCTTGTGGAGTGCACCTCCGCGCCGCCCAATTGGTCGAACGTAACCTCCTCGTGGGTGACTGTTTTCACCACGTTCGGTCCGGTAACGAACATGAAGGACGTCCCTTTGACCATGATCGTGAAATCGGTTATCGCCGGCGAATAAACAGCGCCGCCGGCGCATGGCCCAAGGATCACAGATATCTGGGGAATGACGCCGGAATAAAGGGTGTTGCGCAAAAATATCTCGGCATAACCGCCCAGCGATACGACACCCTCCTGAATGCGGGCTCCGCCTGAATCATTAAGACCGATTACCGGCGCTCCCACTTTCGCCGCCATATCCATTATTTTGCAAATTTTTTCGGCAAACGCCTCGGATAAAGTTCCTCCGAAAACGGTGAAATCTTGGCTGAATACGAACACCGAACGTCCGTCGATCAATCCCTTTCCCGTAACCACGCCGTCGCCAAGATATTTTTCCTTATCCATATCGAATTCGACGCTGCGGTGGGTGACGAACATGTCGAATTCTTCGAATGAGTCATCATCCAACAGGATATCCAGTCTTTCCCGGGCCGTCAATTTTCCCTTCTTGTGCTGCGCCTCGATTCTGCTTGCCCCGCCGCCTTCAAGGGCTGCCTGTCTCATCTGTTGCAGCAATTTGATTCTCTCTTCAAGGTTCACTTTCACGCCTCTCGAATTATTTTCCGATTTAAATTCCGTTCGTCGTTGAATTTAGCCGGTAGCCCGCCTTGAATCTTTTATTCCACTTTCACCGGCACTATTTTGCCGTTTTCATCTTCCTTGAATTTCGCGAATTTGAAATCGATATCGTGATCGAAAGCGAGTATCCAGTTTTCTTTGAGCATCTTTTCGTTGAGCCAACGTTTCCGAATAATTGTCGTCGTTGGATCAAGATCGACGGCGGCCACGTAGGCAGTCCGCATATGGGCCGTCAGCGGCATCAAATCCCCCGGGTAGATGGTTCTCTGCCCGCCGCCGTCTATCAAAACTCCTTGCATCCCAGGAGTGTGTCCACCGATCACCATTACCGATATTCCGGGGAACAGTTCGGCATCGCCATCGAGCAGCTCCAATCTGCCCGATTGTTCGAATAATCTCAGGTTATCGACCAAGTAAGTCGCCGCCGTCCTTTCGTTGGGATTCATGGCATCCTGCCATTCGCGTTTCTGCACGAAATACTTTGCGTTCGGAAAGCGCAAACCCAGTCGGCCGTCCCTTTCGCGTTTCAGCGCTCCCATGGCGTGATCGGCGTGGAGATGAGTAAATATCACGGCCGTCACATCCTCCGGCTTTATCGAATTCCTTTCAAGTTCCTGCGGCCATCTTGTCGGCCCGCCGAGATTGTAAATTTTCAATTGGCGTTCGTTCAGCACATCCCCGAAACCGGCATCAACAACTATCAGCTCGTTCCCGGCCTTGATTATCATCGGGTTGATATCAAGCCTGATCAAGTTATTGTCATCCGCCGGGCAAATTTTGCTCCACATGGTCTTAGGGATTACTCCAAACATCGCCCCGCCGTCGAGTTTGAAATAGTTTTCGAAAACCGAGATCAGTTCGAAATCGCCTAACCTCATTATTGACCTTCCTTGGTTGAGACCAACCGACATTAATCAGCCTAATTCACGTTGAATCATTATAATATAACTTCCACGCAACGGCAATCTCAGATTTAATTCCGACGGATCTATCATTGTTCCGAAAAGATTAAATCTATTGCCTTGGTTTCCATATTGCATATATTTGCCCTAAACAATGGCTTTCGGCGATGGAGGGACAGCTGGCGATTACCGAGGTGATAGAAGCGGCCAATAGATCGATTGCCGCCTTTCTTGATTTGATCAGCGACTTTCCGCAGGAGGCGTTGACAAGACCGAAAGCGATCGGCGAATGGTCAATCAAGGATATAATTATCCATCTGGCGATCTGGGAGGAGGAAGCGGCCGGGGCGTTCGAGATCTGGAAAATAGGAATCGAACCGGACTGGTCGCATATAGAAGATCTCGACAAATTCAATCAGGAATCGATCAATTCTCGCCGACGCTGGTCGACAACCAAAGCTATCGAGCGCCTGAAATCCGTTCACAGCGGCATAATCGAAAACATAAAGGCCGTTCCCGATAGCGAGATCACCAGACGGGGAGGGTTGCCCCGATGGCTTTGCACTCTGATCACCAGTCATATCGATGAACATACGGAAAAGGTGGCGGCCTACAAATTGCAGATCGCCGCAATTCCCGAATCGAAATCATGAAAGACATTTTACGAGCTGCCGACTGCCGTAAATGTCGAATTTCCTTAATATTGATTGTCCCCCGCGTGATTGCCGAGAATCTCCGCGAATGATCAATCGATAACGGAGCGATCCGCAAATCACCGATGGCTGAGCCGGGAAAATACAGAAAGGCGATCGCCGCCGCATTCCCCGATTATAGATTCAGTTGGGAAATATATACCGATTTGATTCTCGAAAGGTTAAATGATAAACCCTTCTGGCTTGACCTCGGTGCAGGCGCGAATACGATTATCAGGGAACAGCCCGGCGCCGGTTTTGCACTGGGAATCGATAAGGAAAAGCCGGCTGACGCTTTTATCAATGGCCATACCGCATACTGCATAGCCGATATTCACCGGCTGCCGCTCAAAAGCAAAAGTTTCGATTTTATTACCAGCCGGTATACATTCGAACATCTTGCCGACCCGGAAATGGCACTAAGAGAAGCAGGACGCATTCTCCGGCCGGGAGGCACACTTATCATTCAAACGACCAACTGCCGAAATCCATTGTTGATCTTATCGAGGTTAATTCCCCATTTCGTGAAAAAACCGCTTTATCGGGTGCTGTTCGGCGATCCTCCTTCGGGGATATACAAAACCTATTACAGAATCAACACCCCGAAACGGCTGTTCCGGAAAATCGATGATCTTCGGCCGAAAAAGCTGTATTTGGTCGAGGATATACTTTATAACTCAAAAATTTTCTTTTATGGATCGTTTTTTATGTATAGATTATTACGATTTCTTGGATTGGAATCGCTTTACGGCAACATGATTGCTGTTTATGAGAAAGACGAATATTGAGATGCCGAAGTTCAGCAAAATCCTTATCGCCAATAGGGGCGAAATCGCAGTCAGAATTATCCGGGCCTGCCATGATCTCGACATAACGGCGGTGGCCGTCTATTCGGAGGCCGACCGGTATTCGCGCCATGTGGCCCTTGCCGATGAGGCCGTCTGTATCGGTCCGCAACCGTCGGCTCAATCATATCTGGTGGCGGAAAAAATCATAAAGGCAGCCGAATCGACCGGTGCGCAAGCGATTCATCCCGGCTATGGATTTCTATCGGAAAATCCGAAATTCGCCCGGGCGGTCGATCAAGCCGGTCTGGTATTTATCGGACCACCGGCCTCGGCCATCGCCATGATGGGCGATAAAATGGCCGCCCGTGCGGCGATGCAAAAATCGGGAGTTCCCGTCGTTCCCGGCACGATCGAACCTATTGGATCGGAAACCCAATGTCGAGAGGTGATCGAGAAAATCGGTTTGCCGGTGCTGATCAAGGCGGCGGGCGGAGGGGGAGGCAAAGGTATGCGGGTCGTTCAATCCGTGGCCGAAATCGAGCGATCCCTGCGGGGTGCCGTATCCGAGGCAAAATCGGCGTTCGGAGACAGCCGAGTATATGTCGAAAAGTATATTGCTGAACCGAGACATATAGAGATTCAGGTATTCGCCGATTCTCACGGGAATTACTGCTATCTCGGTGAGCGCGAATGTTCGATTCAGCGGCGCCACCAGAAAGTCATCGAGGAAGCGCCAAGCCCGATCGTCGACCAAACCATGCGCAGAAAAATGGGCGAGGCGGCGGTGGCTGCGGCCCGCGCCTGCGGTTATGTAAATGCCGGGACAGTGGAATTTTTGGTCGATGGTGAGGGGCGGTTCTATTTTCTTGAAATGAATACCCGCCTTCAGGTTGAGCACCCGGTTACCGAGGCGGTGACCGGAATCGACATGGTCGTCGAGCAGATCAGAGTGGCGTCGGGGCTGCCCCTCAGTTTCAAGCAGGATGATATCTCCATCTCGGGGCATGCCATCGAATGTCGAATCTACGCCGAGGATCCAATTACGTTTTTGCCGGCGACCGGCAGATTGCATAGATATCGGGAGCCTTCCGGCCCGGGTGTCCGCGTCGACTCGGGCGTCGTCGAAGGAGATGAAATATCGGTCTATTACGATCCTTTGATCGCGAAATTGGTCGCTTGGGCTGGCGACAGAGAGACGGCCTGCGCGCGGATGCGCCGGGCGCTCAGAGAATTCACGATCGCCGGCGTCGTCACCAATCTCGATTTTCATCGGAAGGTACTGGAAAACGATAAATTCGCCGCCGGAAAATTATCCACTCACTTCATCGAACAGAATTACTCGGGCCCGGATACTCCGGATTTGCCGGAACTGCAATTGGCGGCGATCGCCGCTGTTTTGGCCGAACACCGGTCAAAGCACAAAGCATTTTCCCCCAGACGAGATGTCGGCAGCCGCTGGTTGGATTTCGGCCGCCGCATGGGACTTAGAACTGGTTAAGAGGTTGTTATGCATTATTCCGCCCAAGTAGGCTCGAACCGATTCAGGATAGAGGTTAAAGAGAACGGCAGCGGCGGTTTGGAGCTCAAACTCGATAACCGTCCGATTATTATCGATAAATATGAATTTGAAGCGAATAAATCGCTGAAGCTGACAATCGGCGGGCACACGGCCGAGATCGTAGTCGAAAAAAACCAAGAAGATTACCAGTGTTGGTTGAACTCCAGATTGATAAAATGCGAGATTATGGATGAAAAATCTGCCCGCTACGGCAGCCTGGCGGGCGGAGAACAGGGAAGTCGAAAAGGTCACTTGCTAGTTGCGCCGATGCCCGGTCTGATTCTTAAAGTCGAGGTCGAGGTCGGCCAGAAAGTTGACAGGGGACAGGGATTGGTTATCATGGAAGCCATGAAAATGGAGAACGAATTGCGTTCTGCGCATGGCGGAATCGTAAAGGAAATCAAAGTAAAACCCGGACAAACAGTCGACAAGAATCAGCCGCTGATTTTATTCGAATGATTGGCGCAGGTGTTTATCGGGGGACGACCTAAAATCGAAGAGAGCGGCAATCATAAAATTCCGCCGGACCGGAGTTCGTAAAACGGTTCGATGTTTTTCACTGCATCCTGTCAATCTCTAAAGAAATGACGCATGATGAAAAAGATGTTCTCTTTGCGTTCGCGTAGTCGGCGCAAGTAATAGGGAAACCAGTGCGTTCCGAATGGTGTATAAATTCGCATCCTGTATCCCTTTCGGACCAATTCTCTTTGTCCCGAACGATTTATTCCGTACAGCATCTGAAACTCGAATTCCCCGTTTCTTTTATTCAACCGGTTGGCTTGATCGATCGCCGCCTCGACCATCTTGCCGTCGTGCGTGGCTATCGCCGGATAATGACCGCTTTTCAATAACATCTCCGCCAGCTTGACGAAATTGGCGTTCACCGCCTCTTTCGCTTGAAAAGCCACCTCTTTTGGCTCTCGATACGCCCCTTTGCATAGCCTTACCGAAATCCCCCGCCGAATGCACTCGGCCACATCAGCTTCGGAGCGGTAAAGATAGGCTTGGATCACGGCCCCTACGTTGCCGTATTTTTCGTGCCAACGGTAGACAAGATTGAGCGTCCTTTCCGTGTAAAGTGAGCCTTCCATATCCACCCTGACAAAATTCTTCAAACCGGCGGCCGTCTCAAGTATCCTGCTTACGTTGTCGAAACAGAATTCATCGGAAATGTCCAACCCCATCTGGGTCAGTTTAATCGATATGTGCGAATCTATCCCCGAGGCGGCGATAGTTTTCAGCAAGTTGATATAATTGTCGGCGGCGCGGGTTGCCTGTTGCTGACTCCTGACGTTTTCGCCAAGTATATCGATGGTCGCAAACATTCCCATCCTATTGAGCCGCCGGACCGCCTCAACGGCGCTTTCCATTGTTTCACCGGTTATGAATCTCTTGGCAAAAACGGTCAACACGCTCACATCGACCTCCTCACCTTATAAAATTCAATCTATTGTCGACGGTGGCGGTTGGCAAGTGAAAATATTCGCAAGGAGCGGCGGAAAATAATATATGAGGCTATTCGCCGCCGGTGGGCGGATCGGTTCGATCGGCGGCGCTGCTTTCGATATCCAACATCTTCATCCCCTCCGTGTACGACGTGGTGTGCGGCTCGACAATCCGAAGCAGTTTCTGCGTCACCTGACGGATTCTCAAGGCGCTCTTTTCGATAATCTCGAGCTTAAGAATGACGTCCTCGGGCAGACGCTCCTTATTCAGAAGAATCAACTGGGTGTTGCCGAGTATGGCAGTCAACGGATTGTTGACTTCATGATTTACCGCCACAGCCGTTTCGATTACCGAGGCGAGCTTCTCACCCTTAACGATGGCTTTGTGATCCGAAACGAGATTCTTCAACATTTCCGCTATTTCGGAATAGCCGAGCGGAACACCGAGTTCGGCCACAAGCCCTCTGAATCGGGAAAACAGAAATTCCGGATCATGAAACGTTCCCCCCATCAACACAGTCAGATTTTCCCCGTTAATCTTGATTTCTTTCCAAACAATGTCTTGGAAGTCGAGATCTTTTGGGAACGCCGATTTCAGCGAAGCGATCTCTTCAACTGAAACGGCCTGTCGCTCTTTTTTGAGGATTTCCCTGTGCTGGGCCGACAAGGTCATGGACCTGACCTGCTTGCGGCCGATATCCGCCACTAAACCCCGGGCGGGTTCCGGCCTGCCGGTTATCAATATAAGATTTACTCCGGTGGTTGAAAAATCCCGTAAAGCGGTCAACGCCAGAGCGCCGATATCGACCGTGGCTCGAGCTCCTTTGGCGGTGAGTATCGCTCCGATGATGCTGGCGCATAGCTCTAGAATCTGGCCCATGATATGACGGAACGGATTTTCTGATTCGGCGGCGACAGCAATTATTCCGCCGTAACCGGGCATGGATTTTATTCTGGCAGCCCAAATCACCGTTCTGGCCGCTCCCTCCAAATCGATCCGGCAGGAGCGTGCATCAATTTGACATAAGCGGTTATAAGCGTCGTTGATCGTTTTCAGATGAGAAGGATCTCCTTGGGCGGATTCCGAAATAAGTCCGCCGGAGTACTCGATTCGGGCCAGTGCGGCATTCGGCTTCGCCCAATTCATCAAAGAATTGACCGTTTTACCGGTAAGAGTTTCGGGTGACGAAAATGTCAGCTCATGAAGAGATTCGATCAATCCATAGAACGGCCAGATTTCCATTTACTCGGTCTTTCTCAATTCCATAGAAGGACAATTGTAACCGCGCCATATTACTTGACAAATCCGAGCCATGTCAATAAGATATCGGCTCTAAAACAAATATCGGTAGTCGATAAGGGGCAGTTGAATGATTTACGATAAATGCGGTGTCTTTGGAATCACGGGAACGCGAAACGCCGCAACCCTAACATATTTCGGCCTTTATGCGCTTCAGCACAGGGGGCAGGAATCTTGCGGAATTGCCGCAAGCGACGGCAATCAGATCAGCCTTGCCAACGGGATGGGCAAGGTCAACGAGGTTTTCGCCATGCCGGGACAGTTGAAGAGGCTTAAAGGTCATATGGCGATAGGCCACAACCGCTATTCGACCACGGGTGAGTCGATTCCAACCAATACTCAACCCCTGATGATAAACTGCAAATTCGGACCGCTGGCGATCGCCCATAACGGCAATTTGACCAATTATCTGAAATTGAAAAAGGCTATGGAGGCGGAAGGATCGATTTTCGGAACGACTTCCGACACCGAGGTCATACTTCACCTGATCGCCCATTCGAAAAAAAAGCGTATCGAACAGGCTCTGGCCGATGCCTTGAAAAGAGTCACCGGCGCCTATTCTCTGGTGGTGTTAACCGGCTACAATCTGATTGCCGCCCGTGATCCTGCCGGCGTCAGGCCTTTGGCGCTCGGCAAGTTGAGAAATTCATGGGTGGTGGCTTCGGAAACCTGCGCTTTCGACCTGATCGGGGCACGCTATCTGAGGGATATCGAACCCGGGGAAATACTAGTGGCCAATGGCGGAAAGTTAAAATCCTACAGGCTCTTGCCTGTCCGCAAACACGCCTTTTGCATATTCGAATTCATCTATTTCTCGCGGCCCGACTCCATGATATTCGGGATAAACGTCGATAAGGTCCGGCGGCGCCTCGGCCGGCAGCTTGCCAAAGAACATCCGGTGGACGCCGATATCGTCATTTCGGTTCCCGATAGCTCGAACACGGCCGCCCTCGGTTTTTCGGAGGCGGCGGGGATCCCCTATGAGATCGGGTTGATCCGCAACCATTATGTTGGCAGAACGTTCATCGAACCCGAGCAGAGAATCAGAGACTTGGATGCGAAAATCAAGTTCAACCCA
>Ga0209101_1000495_pt1 | contig 32118 bp, 32 predicted proteins | sample ConPoolayeCmetaG_FD_185481 | JGI IMG/M metagenome (GOLD analysis project Ga0209101, IMG submission 185481) | Hot spring microbial mat communities from California, USA to study Microbial Dark Matter (Phase II) - Cone Pool mat layer C metaG... ...
AGCCGAGAGGGGGTGGGCGGGAGCTGGCGCGGGGATGGTCTTGCATCACCACCTCGCCCCGAACGCGAAGAAAGGTGCGGATGAGATGATCCGAACGGCCATGAATGGCCCATTCAATGAGGCGGAGAAGGGGATGCTCTCCGTCGTCGAGAACGACGGCATCCACGTCATCGAAAAGGCGCGGGTCGGCCAGCGATCGCAGTTCGGTCGAGACAAAGGCGCCTCCGATCGCGATTCGCGTGGAGGGCGAACAGCGTCGGATTTGGCGCGCAATTCGAAGGGCTCCGTAGAGGGCACCGGGAAAGGGAATCGTCAAGGCGGCTAAGATGGGTCGGAACGAGCAAATGGTCTCCTGCGCCAATCGGTCCAGTTCCCGGTCCACCCAGGTGTTCGACGAAGTCAATTCGTCGCGGATCGGATCGAACGAAGGGGCCAGCACGGCTACTTCCTCCGCCCATCGGGCCAGAGCAAAACGGCGGTCGGCCCCTTCCCGGATGGCATCGGTGAGATCATCAATGAACAAACTGGCCAGATAGCGGGCACGCTCGAGATACGTCCCTTCACCGAAGCGTTCCTCAAGGAATGGGTAATGGCGCAACAGGTCAAATCGGGGACCTTCCGGAAGAAACCGTCGAGAGACAATCAGGCGAGCCATTGACTCGTCGCGTCCCTGAAGAAAACGTTTAACAGGCTCGATGGCTGAAATGTAGCGGTTGGCATATCGAAGAAAATGGCGGACGGATGGGGAGTGAGGGGGTGTTTTTTGTTGAAGATGACGTTGGAGGGTGATCAATCCCCGGCGGGAGAAGAGTCGGTGAAAAAGAGCGAGCGAGAGATCCGCCTGGATGGGCGAATACCCCTGGCTTTTGAGAAAGCCGGCCAGCCAGGGCATGGCTGGGTAAGGGGTATTGACCTGAACCATTGGCGGTGTGATCAGAAGGATGGAGGGGGAGGCCATGGGAGAGCGGAGGTTTTCACCGGATGATATCACAGTTCGGGATTGACGGAAGCGGAGGATTCGGTAAGTTGGATGGGAATAGGGAAGGGGGTTTCGGCGTCTAAAGAAAAATGGAGGTTAAGATGACGGGGATTTTACGGATAGCTGTGGTTTGCATAGGTTCCATGGGGCTCATGTTGGCCTTTACCGGATGTGTTCAGAAGACGGCAGGACTTGAGGTGACAGGGACGGTTATGCCGACGGGCGAGGGGAAAGGGGATTTGGCGCGCGTGGTGCTGGTTCACAGTCCGAAGCTGGGTCGGCAGGTCGAGGCCGTGGATGCTCGGCACGAGTGGGTGGGGGATCTTTTAAAAGCGAGTGTGACACTCATGTCCAAAGTGGACACGACCCTTCGAATTCAGTACCGTTTTGTCTGGTATAATGCGGAAGGGTTGGAGGAGGACCTGGGAGGTGACGCCTGGACACCCCTGGTTCTCCATGGACGAGAGAGTCGGACCGTGCAGGCGGTGGCGCCCAACGCGTCGGTCCGGACGTTTCAGGTTCGGGTAAGGTTCTGAGAGGAGGCGGCTATGCGGCGCATTGGTCTTGTGGGTGTTTCGGTTTTGGCGATACTGATGGCGGGGTGTTGGGGTCCTCGGGTGGAGTATGGCGATCCGCTGGCGTCGGAGCCCTTGACGACGGACTTTGGGGCGTCGGATCTTCAGCAGATTGCGGCAGGGATGGTGGATTCGTTACTGGCCTTTCCCGAGATCGTCAAATTGACAGCCGAACGGCAGCCCGTTCTCCTGGTGGCGAAGGTGCGCAACAAGACGATGCAGCACATTGACACGGAGGCTATTACCGATTCCATTCGGGCAAAACTGATCAAATCGGGGAAATTTCGGTTTATTGACCGCAGCACGGACCCGGCAATCCTGGAAGAATTGATCCTTCAGCACGAAGGGGGCCACACCGATCCGGCCCGAGCGGTTCCGAAAGGCCGACAATATGGGGCAGAATATATTCTTTATGCCAATCTGGCCCAGTTCGAACAACAGCTGGGAAACAAGCGAGATGTCTATTACAAGTTCACCATGATGCTGAGAAGCGTGGAAACGGGGCTCGTGATCTGGTCGGATGAGAAGGAGATCCGCAAGGTCGCCACACGCCGCTGGGTGGGCCTCTGAAACGGGAAAGGAGTGGACAGTGATGAGGAGTTGCTTCGTTGGTGTGAAAACCGGTTGGCGGCTGGTGTTGGCTCTCCTGACCTTGGAGGCAGGAAGTCGGTTGGTGGCGCGGGCGCAGGATGAGCCCGGCATTTCCATAGGGGGTTTTTATGAACGAATCCAGGATAACGAGGTGAGCGATGAGCTTCGGATTTTTGACTATTACGGCGTTCGTCTCCAGTGGCGCGATGCCCGCTGGGTGACCCTCTATGCCGATCTGGGGCTGGCCCGGGGGGAATGGAATCATTACGAGGCGGAAGGATCCGGCCTGTTCGGGGTGGGGCTCTATTTCTGGGCATGGCGGGCAGAAGATCTGGCCTTGCCGCTGGATATTGGTCTGCACGGCGCGGTTTATGCGGGCAACCTGGAATGGGAGAAAGAGGGCGCCGACGGAAACGGGGCAAATGACTCGTACCGGCGTTTCATCGGTCAGGCCGTGTTTCGGGCCGACATGGGGCAGGGCGTTCGTCCCATGGTTCGGGTGGGTGTTGTCCGACTTTCTGGAGAGGCTCCCGACGGCCATGGGGATGAGGAGTGGAAGAAGACCCGTCCCTCCGTTGGAGTAGGGTTGGAATATGCGCCCCACCCTCATTTTAGTGTGGGGGCAGAAGGTAATTATATCGCGGGCCCCGGCTTTGCCGTCGGCCTGGCGTTCTGGTTTTAAAGACAGCGTCGGTCGGGCGGATAACCGCCCGACCGCGCCAGCATGAGCGAAAGCCCAACGCGACTGGTAAGCCGCGTTATTCCGCTTTGATCTCGATCCGTTTCCTGGACGACTCCTCCAGCTTGGGCAGTTTTACAGAGAGGACGCCCCGCTTGAACTCGGCATGCGCCTTCTCCACGTCCACCCGAGAAGGCAGAGGAATCACCCGGCGGAAACTGCCATAAGCGCGTTCCAATCGGTAGCCGGTCCGACTTTTCTCCTCGTGCTCCTCCTTTTTTTCGCCGCTCAGAATGAGGGCGTTTTCGTCGAGTTCGAGGGCGATGTCCTTTTCATCCACCCCCGGTAACTCGGCTGTGACGCGAACTTCCTTGTCCGTCTCAGTCACATCCACTCGTGGCGTGAAATCGCCTCCGAAGAAGCCGAAATCACGCGGCAGAAGGCTGAACGGACTAAAGAAGTCCCGCACAAGGGCTTCGAACGGATCGTGGTACCGGACTGCTGGGGCCGTTTCCGCTTTCCGTCTGATCAGATTCCGGACGTTCATGGCGAACCCTCCTTTCTTTCCCGCCGCCGTCACGCGGCATGGATTTCAATCCGTTTCGGTTTCTCCGCTTCGATCCGAGGAAGAACCACGGACAGAACGCCGTTCTTGAACGTGGCTTTAACTTGGTTGGCATCCACTTTGAACGGGAGTTTCAGCGTGCGTTCAAAATCGCCGCTTGTCCGCTCCTGGCAATGCCAGACCTGGTTTTCCTTGAGCGTCGGAAGCTCACGGCGAGCTTTCAGGGTCAGGGTATCCTCCAGGACGGAGAACTCTACATCCTTCGGATCCACGCCCGGAAGCTCGAAATCAATGACGATTTCATCCGTGCTCCCGTACGCGTTCATGACCGGCGCCGAGGCCGCCGTCTCCTCGGTGCGATCGGGCGCAAACATGGAGTCAAGAACCCGATGGACATCCATCAGATCATCCATCATGCTCCAAATGTTGCGCGGCTGACGATACCTTGTAATCCTCATGGCAACCTCCTTTCTTTTTCCGTGTTCTTAAAAAGCAAAGACGATGCCAACAACGAACACATAAATACAATACGTTTCCTTGATTATGAATAGATTAATTTCAAACCAAAGAAAGAGACATCATGACTCACTACGAGCTCAGGCTCCCGGATGGAGTATGTGTCATAATGTACCTTTTATCGTTCTTCGCTTGGGATATGGAGGGCGGCGAATGCAGTCAGACCGAAGCCGGTCGCTTTCATCCCTGGCAACCGGAATGGATCGTCGGCATGCCCGTTGAAATTGATGTACAGGGTGGCGCCGTCAGAGCTGATTGTGACTCCGTACGTGCCGGCGGGCACGTAGCCGAATCGGGCCTTACACGGGTCACGGAGGAACGCGAGAACTTTCCGAATTCCCTTGTTCGTATCATATTGCACAACAGGCGTTCCGATTTTCTAGGCGTTGCCATGGGCTCCGGGGAGGTAATAGACGAAGCGGGCATCGGGGGAAAGAACGGCGACGGTCGTGTACTCGCCTGCCAGAAAAGTGGGGCCGAGCATTTCAACCCTCTCCTCGGTGGGTGCGAATCGGAATAAGTGGGGACGTCCCTCTTTGCCCCCGAAGGTCACTCCATAGATCCACCCATCGGGGGTTTCATCGGTGGAGGCTCGCATAAAAGCGCCACCTGGAAGCGTCATGGCCGTCGGCCGGATCGCCCTCTGTTCGGGGTCGTATGCCCATAGTGCCGGGCCCTGACCATTGAAATAGAGAACCCCATGACGGGCGATGGCCATATTGCGGTTTTGCGTTACCGCATCGTCGGGAGTTATGAAAACAAATTGCCGAGCGGCCAGGTCGAATGCCCCGAACGCTGTCGCCCCCGCCTGGCGGCCTTCGAGCATGAGGTAAAGCATCCGGCGACGAGGGTCTCCCAGGGTGGTGGCCGTGCACGCTCCTGGCAGGTGCCCGATCACGCTCACCTCGTCCGTTTTCGGGTCCAAGCGGAAAATCGGGGCTCCAGGCGTTTCCCGCGTCCATGGGAACGTATACGCGCGTCCGCCATCGTTCAGCGTCCCGACGAAGAGGATGCCGCCGTCGGCATCTTCAAGAATCCGGGCATGGATCTTGGACCACCAGGGTGTACCTGGTTTAGGTGGTGCCGCCGCGTTGACATCCACCACCTGGGTCAGGCGGGAGAGGCGGGGATCCCACCGGTAGATAAAGCAATGGGCGCCTGTCTGGTTGTTGCCATGGTCGCCGATGCCGCAGTAGACCCGCCCATCGGACGCGACGCAGATATCTCCCCAGCTTGACCAGCCCGTCCCGTTCAGAGCCGGATGGGGAAGGTGGTCGTGATAGGCCAGTTCCAGACGCGGTGGATGACGGGCGACGGTAAATGGGGCTGCGCCAGGCTCCTGAGATTGGGCGGAGACTTCGGGCGGAACCACGAGAAAATCGGATGTCGTGAGTTGAACCGTACCTCTGGATCCATCCGGCCAGGCCGGAGGCCAGATGGGGGTCTCCGCCACGCTTTGGACCACCGCCCAAAGTGTAAAAGCTATTCGCCATCCCCTCCCTTGCATGGGGAGACTCCTTTCCTGATCCTCACCACCTATTCGTACCCTCTGGCCAGGGCGGGGTCAATTCGTTTTCAGCGGACTCTCGACCGCGTTCCTGTGTCCGAAATTTGGACATGACTGTCCGATTTCCGGTCGGCGTTCTCCCCAAAACCTCAAAAAAACAAGGGTTTCTTGTGCCATGGCCGTCTGGCACAGCACGTGCCCATAGAAAAGACGCCGGCGCTGACCGGACACCCGTTCATGGGGAACGGAACGGCTGGCGCGGCATCACTCCAAAAGGAGAAGTCATGACGGTTCAAACAGCGATTCAGGGAATCACGGAACTCGGACAGCGGGCGAGTGCCTGGTGGCTCGCCCACGGCGGAGGCTCGCGTCGCCATAAGCGCGGACTGAGCACGGTCGAAACGATCGCCCTCACGGTGGTCGTGGTCGGCGCGGTCGTCGGAGCGGCGGCGATCCTCAATCCGAAACTTAACGACCTGATCGGACGGGCGTTCGATCGTATCGCGGAGAACCTTGGACTCTGAACGAAAGGAGGTTTCAGCCAGTCCATCTTCAAACAGGCGGGAGCACGCGACATGACACCGAATCAACAACCCAAACCCAATCAGGCACGCTGGGATCGTTTCGGAATGTCCACGGTGGAATTCGCGTGTCTCCTGCCTTTTTTTGCCCTGCTCAGCGCCGGCCTTTTGGTGCTGGCCTACCTCCACTATCGCACGGTATGCCAGTCCCATGCCGCCTTTATGGCCTCTCGCCGGTCCGTGGTCGCTCATGGGGCGGGAGCGGAAGGATGGGTTCGGCGTACATACCGGGCCTGTGCCATGCCCGGCGACCCGTCGGTCGGCGTCGGTCTGTCGGGGAGTGAACCCTTTTTCTGTTCCGTCGGTATTCGGGACCGCTTTCGCGCGCCCTGGCTGGAGCCGGATGGCCGCGTGGATCTCCGCTGGAAGGAAGGCGCCCGTACCCGGGTGATTACGGCGGGTAACGGACCGTTTTTGGGAGGCGACAATGACATCCCCTGACCGGTGGTTCATGCGGTCCGGCCGCATTATTCCCTTGTTTGCCGTTCTGATGGCCCTCCTGGCCCTCTCGGTCGGCATCAGCCTCAATCTTAGTGCACTCTTCGTGCGCCGCGCGCATCTTCAGATCTGCGCCGATGCCGCCGCCTTTTCGGGCGCCGTCGAACAGGCCCGCGGACTCAACGAAATCGCCCGGATCAACACCCTCATCGTCTTCACCCTCCGCCTCCATCAGGTCCAGGTGTTGCGACGAATATATGGGAGCCGCGATGAGGGTTTGGCCGCCGCCAACAGCGCCAAGCGGCGCTTCGAGTGGATCAACCGTCTTTTGGTTTATCTGGAACGATGGGTCGGCCGGGAAGCCTCCGCACGCGCGATCCAAACGGCGATGGCCGTGACGCGACAGAATGAACCCCGGGCCCGACTCAGCGTCTATTCCGCGGCGGAGTCCTCCGGCCTGAGTTCGCTGCACTCGCAGGTCGGGATGACCTCCCGGTTTCCCTTTCTCTACAAAGTGGACACCCCAATCGGTCCCCTGATCCTGCCCGATCCCGGTCCCCAGGTCTCGGTCCGCGTGACGGCGAAAGCGAATCCCTCGGAACTCATCTACTTCACCGCCGGTGTCCGGCAGCCCACTCACCGATGGGCGTTTTCCTGGAACACGTTGGGACGACGGCCCGTTTCCGGCCTGCGGGCCTATGCGACGGCCATGCCTCATGGAGGCGCGCTGTGGGAGGGCGGACGGGGGCGGGCGAAATATGTGGTCAAGCTGGTCAAAACGGGCGCGATGAATCCGCGTCCGGCGCTTCCCGACACCTGGGGGTATGAGTGGTGAAATCACGGTCTTCCATCCGTCGTGCGGTTCGCGGTTCCGTGACGACCGAACTTGTGGCTCTGATGGTCATTCTCGGGATGCCCCTTTTGATGGCTCTGAGCGAACTGGCTCGGTTCGACCGGACCGCCCGGGCGCTCCAATTCTCCCTCCAGGCCAAATGCCTCGCGCACGCCTCGGCCCAGATGCGGGAGTCCGAACGCCGGTTTTTGACGGTCGAAGGCGATGCCCCCTTCCGCTCCCGATTCGGCCCCTTTCGCCAGCACATCTTCAAACGGCACTACGTGATCGCTACCGGAACCGGGTACGGCGACTGGTTCGAATGAACAGAAAAGGAGAACAACCATGACACGACCCCCCACGATCTGGATTTCTGCCGGCCTCGCTCTGGCCGGCTGGCTCCTCTACCGGGCCCACATCGGCCGGGTGACCCGGGAGTTGACCGCTCAATACGGCCATGGCACGCCGGTCTGGGTCGCCGCGCGAGATGTTCTCGCCGGGTACGAACTGACCGAAAAAGACCTCCGCCTGACGCAAGTTCCAGCGGTCTTTCTCCAACCCGGCGCCATCACCAACACCGAATGGAATGGCGTCGGACAGGTCGTTCGGATCCCCCTGCGGAAAGGGGAACAGATTCAACAAACGAAACTGGCCCTGGAGGGGGGCGGCCGGCTCTCGCTTCGAATCGGACCCGAACCCGATCGTCGGGCCATCACCCTGAAACTGGATGCCGAGTCAGCCCTGGCCGGTTTGATTCAACCGAGGGATCGCGTGGATATCGTGGGCGTTTTCGAATCCGCCTCCAGTTCCACAGAGACCACCCGCAGCCATGCCATGGTGCTGGCCCAGGCGGTTCGGGTGCTGGCGGTGGACCAGCGACTCAGCGAAGGGTTGGAGGGGCCCGCGGAAATGGGGACCGAGGCTGGCCGTTCGTCCGGTCCTGGGCGTCAGATCCTGGTGACGCTGGAGGTCGAAGCCGCGGACGCCTGGCGGTTGGCGCTGGCCTCTCAGATCGCACACCTGCGCTGCCTCCTCCGACACAGGACCAACGACCGCCCCCAGCCGCTTGTCCCTCCGGCCGAGCGGTTGCCGTTGCTCAAGGGCGAAGATGTCTTTGGCGCGCGGGTGCCGGTGAAGATCGGATCCAGCCACGCCATGCCCTTTGCCGAACTCCCCTCCTTCTAAACCCTTAACCCGGAGCCTTCCATGACACGCTTCGATCGCCTTCCCCTCGCCTCCCTCCCCTTTCTTCTCCTGGTGACTCTGGCCGGCCCTCTGTTCGGAGGCGTCCATCGGCTGGTCCTCGACCTGCGCACCGGTCAACCGACGCGGCGACAAATGGATTATCCTATCGCGCGCGCGGAATTAACGGCCGGCGGCGACCGCATCGTCGGTGTGGAAATTGAGGACGACCGCTTGGCCATTACCCCCCTCCAGGAAGGACGGACGACCCTTTTTGTCTTCGACGAGGAAGGGAGCGAGCGGGACCGCCTGGAACTTTTCGTCGTGAAAGGAACCGCGGCGGCGCCTCTTGATACCGCCGTTCGCGCCATGCTGACCGACAACGCCGGCCGCCCGCTGCCCGGGCTGACCGTCTTGGCCATGGAAGGACGCGACAAGGCCCTGATCCGAGGCTTCGTCGAGAACCGTCTGACGCTGGAACGCATCGGCCAGGTGCTCGCGGCGTTCGGTGATGCGGTGGTGGATCTGACGGATCTCGCACCGGCATTCCGAGAACAACTGATTCAGGAGGTCCGCCGCGCCTTGGGCAACGGCAATATTGAGGTGACCCTGGTCGGCCGGGAACTCATTCTCCAGGGCTTCGTTTATCACGACGCCGAAAAGGCCTGCCTGGAAGCCATGGCCCGTTCCCTCTATCCCCGCGTCCAGAGTTTCCTTCGGCTTCGCCCATGGAACGGGCCACAAGCCATTCGCGACGTCGTTCTGGAAAAGCCCCTTCTTCTCATCGAGTGCCGCATTCTGGAAGTGACCGCCGAGGCACTTCGAGAAATGGGGATCGCCTGGAACGGCGTTCAAACCGTCGGCCTCCAGGGATCGTGGGCGGCGACCCCCAAGGGTACGGTCTCGTCCGTTTCGCTCAATACGGCCAAGCTGTTCCAGATGCTCATCCCCCAGCTGGAGAAAGGCCAGGCGCGGGTCCTCTACAGCCAGAACCTGGTCTGCGAAGATGGCGAGTACGGCAAATTTTTCGCCGGCGGTTCCTTTCACATCGTCGCCCAACCCCCCAACGGCGGCGACTCGGTGGCCATCCGGGAGGTGGAGTACGGGATTGGGCTCGAAATCGAACCGCGCACGGATCGAGAGGGCAATATCCAAACCGCCGTCCGCATGGAGTTCAGCTCCCTGGGCCCGATCATCCACCTCTACCCCTCTCTTCTGAAGCGGTATGTCCAAACCACCGTCAACGTCAAGCAGGGCGAAACCCTGACACTCGGCGCGTTGATCGGACATGGCGAGTCCGACGATGTCACCAAAATTCCAGCCCTGGGCGACATTCCCGTTCTGGGCGAACTCTTCAAATCCAAAAACTACCGCGACCGGAAAAGCGAATTGGTCTTCCTGATCACCCCGCGGCGGGTTCAGCCGGGCGACCGCATGGACGAGGCGTTGCGAGAAGATCTGGCCCGCCGGCTCGAAAGGAGTGGAGAGGCCGTTCAGGGAAAGGAGACACGCTGATGATCGCGCGAACACAGGAATCGGAAACCCCGCTTCGCCACATTCGGCTCGATGTGCGGTCGGTTCTCGGGATGAACCCGTCGGAAACGGCGACCGAACGGTCCGAACGGATTTTTGCCCTCAAAAACCGTCTGCTCACGCGCATCCAGGAAAACGAGGAGCTTCGACGCATGAACCTGGATGTCCTCGAAGGGGCACGCCGAAAGGCCGCCCTCCGGACGCGAACGGAGGAGATTGTGCGCTTTGAGCTCGACCTGGCGCAGGAACCCCTGACGACCCAGGAACGCGAACAGGTGATCCGGGAGGTGCTTGACGAGGCGCTCGAACTGGGCCCCCTGGAAGACCTGCTCAAGGATGACACGATCGAAGAGATCATGGTCAACGGACCGGATCGGATATTCGTCGCTCGATTTGGTCGGATGGAAAAGACCGATCGGCGATTTTCGTCGGCCCGCCAGCTCGCCAATATCATCGACCGCATCGTGGCGCCGATCGGGCGCCGCGTGGACGAGAGCATGCCCTACGTGGACGCCCGGCTGGAACGGGACGGGTCGCGCGTCCACATCATCCTTCCGCCGCTGGCCCTCGACGGGCCCACGCTGACCATCCGGAAATTCGCCCGCCGGACTTTGACGGCGGAGGACCTCATCGCCCGGGGGACCGCGACGCCCGCCATGATGCGGTTTCTGGGCTGGTGTGTCCAGGGCCGCCGCAACATCGCCGTCTCCGGGGGGACCGGGACAGGAAAGACCACTCTCCTCAATGTGCTCTCCCAGGCGATCGATCCTCGCGAACGGGTCATCACGATCGAAGATTCTGCCGAACTTCGGCTCACGCTGGAAAATCTCGTCCGCCTGGAAGCCCGACGGCCCAATGTCGAAGGCCGGGGCGAAGTGACGATCCGTGATCTGGTTCGAAATGCCCTCCGCATGCGGCCGGACCGGATCCTCGTGGGCGAGTGCCGCGGCCCCGAAGCCTTCGACATGTTGCAGGCGATGAACACGGGGCACGAGGGCTCGATGACCACCCTTCATGCGAATTCGCCGCGCGACTTTCTCACCCGTCTGGAAGGTCTGGTGCTGACGGCCGTGGAGATCCCGATCAGTGTCATTCGGCAGAACATCGCCTCCGCCCTCGACCTGATCGTCCAGATCGGCCGTTACAGCGATGGCGGACGACGGATCGAGCGGATTACCGAAGTGCTCGACGTTCGCGGGGGGGAGATCGCCCTCCGCGATTTGTTCCTGTTTGAACAGACGGGTGTCCGGAACGACGGCCGCGTGGAAGGCCGTTTCCGAGCCACCGGTGAACGGCCGGCGTTTTGGGACCGCCTGATCGCGGCGGGCGTTCCGGTTGATGCCGCCGTTTTTGACGATGAACGACAACTCGGCGTGTCGCCGAACCCGAGCGAACGGGCCACAGCGGCCGCCTGAAGAACACAACCCTCAACCCAGGAGAACACCCATGACGACCCGAACCCGATGGACAAAGACGATGAGTGCCACCGTAGCCGCCCTCAGCGCGGCGTTGGGCATGGCGGAGGGGAGCCCCGATCTGGCCGATGCGCCCCCTGACGTGCGCGAAAAAGCGGAATTCTACAACCAGGCCGTCGAGTGGCGGGAGAAAGGACGGCTCGATCAGGCCCTGGAGGCTTTTCAGAGTCTGCTGGCCGGAGCGGAGTCGGACCCCTGCCCGGATTGCCGCCGGTTGTACAGCGGGGCGGCCAACAATGCCGGCCTGATCCTTCTGCAGCAACTCGAGGCTGGCCGGGCCGAGTTTTATTTCCGTCAGGCGATCGCTTGGGATTCGGAGAACGCGCTGGCCTGGAATAATCTGGGGGCCGCTCTTCTCCGCCAGGGGCGGTTCGAAGAGGCGCAGGAGGCCTGGGAGCGCGCCTGCCGCGAGAATCCCTTTCTGGCGCTCCCGTACAACAATCTCGGCCGTCTTCTTCTCGAGATGGGACGGCTTCAACTGGCGGGGGAATTTCTGCTGGCCGCCCTGCGACTCAACCCCGGGGACCCCGAAACGCTCTTTCTCCTCGCCCGACTCTATCGTCAGGCCGGGCTGCCTGACAAACAGAAGGAGGTCTGGGCGGCGTTGTGCGAGACGAGCGGCCAGGCGCCGGAAAACACGCTTCTTTTAGCCAGCCAGCTCCTGCAGGAAGGAGCGGCCGCCGAAGCCGAACCGCTGGTACGAAAGATTCTCGCCCAACGCCCCGGCTGGCCGGAAGGGCGTCTTCTGAAGGCGCGTTGGCATGCCTGCCGGCGGGAGTGGAACGACGCCGAAGGATTGTTGCGGGACCTGCTCAAGGATTTTCCGGGGGATGCGGCCGTGCGCCAGGACCTGGTGGCTGTCCTGTGGGAGCAGAATCGTGGGGAGGAAGCGCTGCGGATTGCGGAAGAAGGCACCCGCCGGTTTCCAACTTCGCCTGAGAACTGGTATGGACTGGGGCTCTGCCGGGATCGGCGAGGCGACCGGCGGGGCGCCGAAGCGGCCTTCCGTCGCTGTGTGGAAATCCGTCCGGATTATGCGCGGGCTTGGAATGATCTCGGCGTTCTGGCGGCCGGCCGAAACGATGCGGAGGCGGCCTATGAGGCCTTTTCCCGGGCTCTGGCTGCCGATCCCTTCCTTGTGGACGCCCGATACAACCTCGGCCGGTTTCTGATTATGACCCAGCGGGATTTCGACCGGGGTCTGCTCCTCGTCGCGGCTGTCGCGGAAGGACGCAACCCGCGCGCCGCCCAGGCCAACCAGTTCATCAACGATCTCATCCTGATCGCCCGCGGCGGCGATCCGGGCTGGGGCGCGAAACGGTGATCCAAGAGGCTAACGGAGGATCGCGCGCCATGACCCGGTTGTCAGCACACTGGAGACGAGGAGCGTCATTCCTGCTCCTGGCCGCAGGAATCGCCATCGGCCACAGCTCGGACTGGAAATCCAGCACCACCGATCGGACTCACATCCGAGAGGTCGAGGAGGGCTTACGGGTCGAAAGCCGCATACGGGAAGACCGGACGTGGCGTCCCCGCGACGAGAAAGGGCGCTGGATTCACATCCGGAGCGGGGAACGGCAGAAACAGAGCGTGACGGAGCAAAACGAATGGACCGATACGGGATGGAGAGGGGAATCCGGGCGATCCGCCGATCTCAAGTCCTACACGGACCTCAAGGTGGGAAACACCCAGTCCATGGCCCGCGATCTGGGGAAAACCACTCTCGAGGGGGCCGAGACCTCCTGGAAGCGCCAGGCGGGTCCGTCATTCGACGAGCGCATCAAAGGCCGGGCCGGCGAGGTTCGGTTGACCTCCCAGGCCGGCTGGAAGGCGGAGACGCGGTCCGGCGAGAACGGATGGGAGGCGCGCGGACAGATCGGGGTGGAAACGGCGCTTCGGGCGACCACCGCCCGGTTACAAACCGGAAACGATCATGCCGGCGTCTCTTTGCAGGGACAAGCCCGGCTCGAACTGGCGGCCCTCGCCAAGGGAAAACTCGGCGCCTACATTGACGAAAAGGGAATTACCCTCGGCGCCGAAGTCTCTGCCGGCCTCTATGCCAAAGGCGAGGTTAAGGTCAATTTCGAAGCGCATGTCTTCGGCATCAAGACCAATGTCAATCTCGTCGCGTCGGGATATGCCGGCGCCGTGGCCGAGGGCAAGGCCGTCGTGACGCTCGGGTGGAACGGCAAGGTCCGGTTCGTCGTGGGGATAGGCGCTTCGCTGGGTTTGGGGGGAAGCGTCTCTATGGAGTGTGAGGTGGATGCCGAAGCACTCCTGGAGCGGTGGAATCTGAAGAGTCTCGATGAATTGCTGGTCATGCTGAAGGAGTTTCAGGAAAACCCCTATCCCTGGCTGGCCAAATGGGGTTGGCAGGCCCTTCGCAAGATTCATGAAGCTGGGTTTGGTGTCGTCAGAAAGTGGGGCCAGGAGGCCACGACTATCTTTCAGGAACATGTTGTCAAACCCATCCAAACCGCGCGCGCCACGATGCAGGAAGGGGTTCGCCGGGGGCTGGATCTTCTGGGACGCGTGATCCGGAGTCGGACCGTTCTTCCGCCCGACTCGGCGATCAACACCTGTCTGGCATCGGCTGAAGCCAGCCTCTCCTCCCTTCCGGCGATCGGGGAACAACTGGAAAAGTCGGCCGTGCCTATCTGCGCACCGGCGGAGATGACCTCCGCGGCGTGGTCCGACTGGGCCGGAATCGGCGAATGGAACTGGGTTCCCTTCGAGTGGCCGGCGCCCTTCCGCTGGCCGTCCCTCTAAATCCCGCAAGGAGAAACGGCGATGAACCTCATTCTGGAAATCGGTATGGCCGGAGTTCTTTTCACGGCGGCGGCCTTTCTGGTTCCGGTTCTTGTGGCGAGGGCCCGGCAGACGGCCGATCAGGCGGTGGAAGGATTCGATCGCGAACGGGTCGCGGTTAGCCGCGCCGCCATGCTCGGACTGATCGCGGGCGTCTCCCTGACGGCCGGGCTCGTGGTGTGGGCCGCCACGGACAGTGTCCTGATGGCGGGACTCGGTGTGGCCATGGGGATGGCGGCTCCGGGGTGGGTGCTGGGCCTCTATCAAAGTTGGCGGCGGCGGCGCTTTCAGGCGCAATTCCGAGATGCGCTGATCATGGTGTCCAACGCGCTGAGGGCCGGCTTTACGATCAGTCAAGCGCTGGACATTCTGGCGCGGGAAATGCCCTGGCCGGCCCGGGATGAATTCGGGCGAACGGCCAGAGATCGAGACCTGGGGCTGTCCGTTGATGAAGCGCTCGAACGGCTCGCGGATCGGATGGGCGGCGAGAGCCTTCGCATCTTCGTGACGGCGGTACAAGTCGGCCGTCAGACGGGCGGCGACCTGGCGCAACTGATGGATGGAATGGTCAAGGTGATCCGCGACCGCGAGCGGGTGGTGGAACGGATCCATACGATGACCGCGGAGACGCGGTTTCAAGGCTATACCCTGGCGGCTCTTCCCTACCTGCTCCTGGCGCTCTGGGTCCTTTTCGACGGCGCTGGCGCGCGGGACATCTTTTCGACGGTGTGGGGCCGCTGCCTCCTGGGTATCGGCACCTTTTTCAACGTGATGGCGTTGGCCGTCATCCGCCGGATGGCGGCCGTCCACGTGTAACACGGAAAGGAGACAAGCGATGGAATCTCTGATTCTGGAAACATCGGCGATCTGTGTGACCACCGCGGCCGGGGTGGGGGCCTTCGCGCTCCTGAGCGCCATAGCCCGACAGGGGGGAGGCCGGCCTCCTGCCGGCTGGCCAGCGGCGTTTGGGTGGCTGCGGCCCTTGACGGTTTTGCTCGATCCGGTGGCCGAGACGATTCACCATCGGATGAAGGGATTGAGAAAGCGGACGGCCGAACGCCTGACCGCAGCGGGATTCAGCCACGGCATGACCCCCAACGATCTGCTTGCCCTGCGGCTGGTCCTGGGCCTTCTTCTGCTGGCAGCGACCATGCCCTTCCGCTTTCCAATGCCCCTGCTCTTTGGGGTGTTGGGACTGGCGTTGCCGGACCTTTATGTGATGAGCGCCATTCAGGAACGACATGCCGCCATCCGGCGCGACATGCCCTACGCCATTGATCTCCTAGCGCTTTGCACGCTGGCGGGGCTCGAATTCGGCATGGCGGTGGACCGCGTGGTCGCTCGGATGAACGACGGACCGCTGAAGGAGGAGTGGCAGCTTTTGCGGCGGGAGATGACGCTGGGACGATCCCTCACGGAGGCGCTCCTGGCCATGGCCCGCCGCATTCAGATGGCGGAGATGACCAGTTTTACGGCCGTGCTGGTTCAAGGTCTCGAAATGGGTTCGGGGGTCGCCGCCGTCCTCAGCGCTCAGGCGGAAAAGATGCGCCTCGAACGAATGGAAAAAGCGGAACGCGGCGGAGCGAAGGCCCAACAGAAGATTCTGCTTCCCCTGCTGCTCCTTATGCTGCCGGCGTTTGCCTGCCTGATTTTCATTCCGTTTCTGGTGAGTCAAATTCGTGCCTATTGGGGCGGATTCGCCGGCGGGTAACGAGGGAAAAAACATGACGCGGGATCTCTTGATCGAAGTCGTAGGCGGACCTGGGAAAGGGCGGGTTTTCCGGGTGGGCGGTGATCGTTTCATCATCGGGCGGGGACCGCGTGGCGAGGTGGATGTCAACCTGGAACCGGATCGCTTTGTCTCCCGGCGTCACGCCATCGGACGGGTCGAGGCCGACGGCATCGTGATCGAGGAGTGGCCGGAGGCGCCGAGCAAGGCCGGTCTGGTCGTGGACGGATCCCGCCGGCAGAAGGTTCGTCTGGCCGATGGCGGTCGGCTTTGGGTGGGGGCCACGGAATTGTGCTTTCGATGGGCCGAGCGGCCGACATCCGCCTGGCGGGAAAAAATCCGACGATGGCTCCGGAGGCTCTTTCTTCTGGTTCCCCTTCTGGCCGTTGCCGCGGGATTGGCGGCGGCACGTCCCTTGAGGTTCGAACCGGATCGCCGGCCGTCGCCTCGCGAGGGGCTCGCTCAGGCCTGGGAGGCCCGCAACCGGGGCGATTTCGCGGCGGCTCAAGCCATGATTCGGACCCTTCGGGAACAGGGTGAAGGGAAGGAGATTCAGGAAGAGATCGAGCGCCTGGAAGGCGAGTGCCGCCGGTGGCTGTCACGGATCGCCGCCCTCGAGGCTCTGGAACAGGCCCTCCGGCTGGACGAATGTCGGGACGAGTGGCGCCGGCTGGCGCTGGATCTTCCCGCTGAGGATCCGCTGAAAAGCTGGATCGAGAACCAGGTGATGGCGCGTCTGATGAACCGCCTGCAGGACTTGGAACGGTGAGCCCTTTCCCACGGGCCACGGAACGACGCCTTTTCCAGGGCGAGGCTCTTCTGGAGAGGGTCGGTTTAGAGTTGAAATGTCCGCCCATAGCTGGTATATCTTGCCGCGATTGAGCAGGAGTCCATTCGATGGTAGATTGTCTCCGAACTCCGTCTTACGGGACCTCCGCGGGCTGGCATCTCCAGGCGGCCCGTCTTCCGGAGGGCAAGCTTCTCCCCCTCGATGAGGTGATCGGCATTCGAAAGCGGCTGAAAGAGGAGGGACGGACGGTCGTCTTTACCAATGGCTGTTTCGATATCCTTCATGCCGGTCACGTCCGATATCTGAATTTCGCGCGTGGTCAGGGGGATGTGCTTATTGTGGGGCTGAACTCGGATGCCTCTGTTCGCCGGAACAAAGGACCGGAGCGGCCGATCAATTCCCAGGAGAATCGCGCTCTGGTGCTGGCGGCTCTCGAGGCGGTGGACTTTGTGATCATTTTCGACGAGCCCGAGCCGGCGCCCCTCATCGAGCGGCTTCTGCCGGATGTGTTGGTCAAAGGGGAAGATTGGGCCCACTATGTCAGTGGTCGTGAGGTGGTGGAACGCCACGGAGGAAAGGTCATCCTCGCTCCGCTGGTCCAGGGGCTTTCGACAACCAATATTCTGAAGCGGATACAATCGGGAAACCAGAAAGGTGCCTAATGGACCGTTTGATCGTCACGGGGGGTGCCGGATTTATCGGTTCGAATCTGGTTCGGTCGCTCAACGCCCTGGGAAGTGATCGCATTCTTATTGTGGACCATCTGAACCATCCCGGTAAGGAGGCGAATCTCAAGCCCCTGCGGTTCGAGGACGTCATCGACAAAAACCGGTTTCGGGAGCTCATCCGGGCGGAGCGTGTGCCGAAGGTTTCCGCGGTGTTTCATCTCGGCGCGTGCAGCTCGACAACGGTGACCGATGAGCGCTATCTCCAGGACAACAACACCGAGTATACGCGCGAGCTGTGCGAGTGGGCCCTCCGCCATGGGGTTCGATTCATCTACGCGTCCAGTGCGGCGACCTATGGCGATGGCCGGCGCGGCTATTCCGACGATGACGCGGTCACCCCGACGCTCGAACCGCTCAATGCCTACGGGCGTTCCAAGCACCAGTTCGACCTCTGGGCTCTTCACAGCGGGGCGATTCGTCAGATCGCCGGCTTGAAATATTTCAATGTCTATGGGCCTGGGGAGAGCCATAAGGGCGAGATGCGCTCGATGGTCCACAAGTCCTTCCATCAGGTTCAACAGGAAGGGACCATCCGCCTCTTTCGCTCCTATCGTCCCGATGTTCGCGATGGGGAACAGAAACGCGACTTTGTCTATGTCGAAGACGCGGTGGCCATGACCCTCTTCTTTTTCGAGCATCCGGAGGTTTCGGGTCTCTTCAACTGCGGTACGGGCGTGGCTCGGACTTGGCTGGACCTGGCCCATGCCGTCTTTTCGGCCATGGGGCGGGAACCGAAAATCGAATTTGTGGAAATGCCCCCCGCCATTCGCGCGGCCTATCAATATTTCACGCAGGCCGACATGACCAAGGCCCGGCGAGCCGGCTATACCCGCCCCTTTTGCTCGCTCGAAGAGGGGGTGCGGCGCTATATCCAGACCGACCTGATGCCTCGGACGTCGTGAGCGGAGAATCGTTTTCGGAGGGTTCCTGCCGTGAGATGGCGGATGTGGAAACGTCCTCGTCGGCCTATGCGGCCCGGTTTGCCGGTGCCACGGGAGCCTGGATGCTTGAGATTCAGGCAGCGGCCGTCCGGACCCTCCTGAACGATCTCCCCCCGGGAAGCCGTCTCCTCGAAGTCGGCGGAGGACATGGGCAACTGGCCGGGCCGCTTTTGGAGGCCGGCTATGACCTGACGGTAGTTGGAAGCGCCCCGGAATGCCGCGAGCGCCTTCGGCGCTATGAAACGAGCGGCCGATGCCGCTTTCTCGTATCGGACCTTCTGGCGCTTCCGTTCGAGTCGGGCGCATTCGAGGCGGTCCTGGCGATTCGGCTTTTGACGCATTGTGAACGATGGCGAGCCCTCGTGGCGGAACTGGCGCGGGTCGCCCGTCAGGCGGTCATTGTGGAGTTTCCTGTGCACGAGGGGTTGCATCGCCTGGCCCCGATCTTTTTCGGAGCCAAGAAGCGGATGGAGGGAAACACGCGGCGATGGCGCCCCTTTCGGAGGGTTGAAATCCTCGAGGCTTTCCGCGACGTCGGCTATGAGTGCGACCGATGGATTCGGCAGTTTTTCTGGCCTTTGGTGCTTCATCGGGTCTTGCGGAATCGCGCTCTTTCGGAGCGGCTGGAACTCGCCGCCCGGCGGTTGGGGTGGACCGAGCGGGCCGGTTCTCCCATCATCGCTCGTATGGTTCCGAGGAGGCGTTAGCGATGTGCGGAATCTGTGGACTCAATTGGGCCAATCCGGACCTGATTCGTCGCATGGCGGCGGTGATCCGCCACCGCGGGCCGGACGCGGACGGCTTTTATGTGGCGGAGGGCGTTTCCCTGGGCCACCGGCGCCTCAGCATTATTGATCTTTCCGACCAGGCCCGTCAGCCGATGAGCAACGAGGACGGGACGGTTTTTTTGATCTTCAATGGAGAAATTTATAACTTTCAGGCGCTTCGGGTGGAACTGGAGCGGGCGGGGCATCGGTTTGCCAGCCGGACGGACAGCGAGGTGATCCTTCACGGATACGAGGCGTGGGGCGATCGCGTTCTCGATCGGTTACGCGGGATGTTCGCCTTCGCGATCTGGGACGCCCCGCGTCGGCGGTTTCTGGTGGCTCGGGACCGACTCGGAATCAAGCCTCTGTACTATCGCTGGGATGGAAGACGATTTTCCTTTGCCTCCGAGATCAAGGCCCTTCTGGAAGATTCGGCCGTCCCCCGCGTCCTCGATCGGCAGGCGCTGTATGACTATATCGGTTTCGAATTTACGCCGGCGCCAGAGACCTTTTTCGAGGGCATCCGAAAACTGCCGGCTGGCCATTGCCTGACGCTCGAGCAGGGACGTCTGGACGAGCGCGGGTGGTGGGACCTCTCCTTTGCGCCGGGGCCGGTGCGTCGTTTCGAAGAGGCGATCGAACGGCTCCGGGAGCTGCTGGACGAGTGCACGGCCAGCCATCTCGTGAGCGATGTGCCGCTGGGGGTGTTTCTCTCCGGCGGCCTGGACTCCAGTACCCTTGTCGCGATGATGCGCCGCCATATTTCGGGGCGGCTGCGGACTTTTACAATCGGGTATCGGGATCCGAGTTTCAGCGAGTTGGCGTACGCGAAGAAGGTGGCGGACTACTTTGCCACGGACCATCAGGTGCTGATGGTGGATGATCTCCAGCCGGCTTACGTGGAGCGCGCCTTGTGGCATCTGGATGAGCCGATGACCGATCTCTCCTGTGTGCCTCTGCTCTTGGTCTGCGAGCAGGCCCGGCATCATGTGACGGTCTGCTTGAGCGGAGAAGGAGGCGATGAGATCTTCTGCGGCTACGATCGGTTCAAGGCCAGCCGTCTGGCCCGCCTGCTGAAGGCGCTTCCGATCCCCTTCCGTCGGTCGCTGATGGCGTTTCTTGCGGAACGTCTGCCCGATCGGCCGCAAAAGAAGGGCGCCGTCAACATGCTCAAGCGCTTCCTTCAGGGGGCGCTTCTCCCCGACGACGGGGGCCATCTGCGCTGGCAGTTCTTTGGTGGAGCGGAGCAGGACCGGGCGCTGTTCCGGCCGGAGTTTCTGGCGTCCATCGAGCCGGATCCGTTCCGCCGTATTCGCGCGATGGCCCAACGGAGCGACGCCCCCGACACGCTCAACCGTGAGCTCTATTTGGACACGCGATTCATGATGCCCGACAGCGTGTTGATGAAGGTGGACAAGATGAGCATGGCCAGTTCGCTCGAGGTGCGGGTTCCGTTGCTGGACCACGAATTGGTGGAGTTCATGGCGTCGCTACCAGGCCGATGGAAGATGCGGCGATTCCGGACGAAACACCTCCTTCGGGCGGCGATGAAAGGAGTGTTGCCCGAGGCGATTCTGGAGCGAGGCAAACAGGGTTACAGCCTGCCGGTCAAGCATTTGCTTCGAGGCTCCTTCCGACCCTGGATGGAGACGCTGCTCCGGGAATCTCCCCTTCTTCGCGAGCACTGCCGGCAAGAGACGATCGAGCGGCTCATGGCCGAGCATCTGGCCATGAAACACAACCACAACCACGTACTCTGGGCCCTTATGAACGTGGCGATCTGGGAGGCCCGTTTTTTGAGCCGTTGAGCCCCGTCTCGGATCCCTCGAACGCCCGGCGGAGCTCGTCGAGGGAGGCCACCGTCCAGTCCGCCAACGAGGCCCACTGACGGTTGCGCGCCTCGAGCAGCAGCACGGTGAACATCCCAGCCTGACGCCCGCAGATCAGATCGTCCCGGTAGTCACCCACCAGGAGAATGGCCGCGGGGGGCAGACGCCAGAGGGAGGCGATGTGAAGGGCCGGCGCGGGGTCGGGTTTGAAGGTCGGAAAATCGCGGGTCACAACAGCGCTGAACCGAACTGGAATGAGTTCCTGGAGCCGGCGGACCGTTTCCAGCGTGTTGCGCGTCAGCAGGCCCCGTTCCAGCCCGAGGCGCTCGAGGGTTTCGAGCAGTTCGCGAGCGCCGGGTTGCAGCGCCATCCGCTCGCGCGCGTCGGCCTCAAGGGCTTCGATGATCGCAAAGGCGCGCCGTTGCCGCTCGGGTGGCCACGCGCGGATGGTCGCCAGGATATCGCCTTCGGGAAGGTCGAGTCGACGCCGCATCTCGGCAAAGTCAATCACCGGCTTCGTCAGCGTACCGTCCATGTCGAAGATGACGCCCCGAATCTCGGAGAAGGGGATGCTCATGCCGAACGCGGAGGAAGGCTGGCCAGGAAGGCGTTGATCGCGGCGGCGGCCTGCCGGCCCTGGCCCATGGCCAGGATGACCGTTGCGGAACCGAGCACGACATCGCCACCCGCATAGACACGAGGGAGCGAGGTTTGACCGGTGGCGGGATCCACGATCAGGCGGCCCCGCTGATCCGCCTGAAGACCGGGGGTGGTTTGGCGAATCAGGGGATTGGGTTCATTGCCGATGGCGACGATGACCGCGTCGGCCTCGATCACGTACTCGCTGCCGGGGATCTCGACGGGGGCGGGCCGACCCGAGGCGTCCGGTTCGCCGAGCCGACAACGGATGCATTCCAGTCCCGTCACACGACCCGCCGCGTTGCCGATCACCCGGCGGGGGGCATGAAGCACATGGAATCGGACACCCTCCTCTTTGGCATGTTCCACTTCTTCGATCCGGGCGGGCATTTCGGCCTCGGTTCGGCGATAGACCAGATGGACCTCTTCGGCGCCCAGCCGGAGGGCCATTCGCGCGGCGTCCATGGCGACGTTGCCCCCGCCGACTACGATCACCCGCCGGGCGGGATAGATCGGGGTATCGGCCCGTTGCCGATCGAAGGCGCGCATCAGATTAGCCCGGGTCAGGTATTCGTTGGCCGAAAAAACGCCCACGAGATTTTCGCCCTCGATCTCCAGAAAGCGGGGAAGACCGGCGCCGGCGCCGATGAAGGCGGCGTCGTAGCCATCCTCCTTCAAAAGGTCCTCCAGGCGGCGCGTTCGCCCCACGAGGAAGTTGGTTCGGATCTCGACGCCCATGGCCTGGAGGGTTTCGATCTCCAATTCGACAATGGCCTTGGGAAGACGGAACTCCGGGATGCCATAGACCAGAACACCGCCCGGCTTATGGAAGGCCTCGAAGAGGGTGACGGCATGGCCTTCGCGGCGCACATCGGCGGCCACCGTAATGCCCGCGGGGCCGGACCCGATGACGGCGACGCGGCGGCCGGTCTCGGGTTTCACGGGGGGTGGTTGAAAGCGGCCACTCTGCCGTTCGGCGTCGGCCGCAAACCGCTCCAGCCGGCCGATACTGACGGCTTTACGGACATCCTTGAGCGCTTGGCCGACGGTGCACCGCTCCTGGCATTGAACTTCCTGGGGGCAGACCCGGCCGCATACCGCCGGAAGAAGGCTGTTCCTGCGGATCACGGCCATAGCCTCTGCATCGCGCCCTTCGGCCAGGGCCTTGATAAAGGCGGGAATATTGATCCGAACGGGACAGCCTTCCACACAGGGTGCATTTTTGCACTGGAGGCAGCGGAGGGCCTCCAAGCGCGCCTGCTCTGGCCAATAGCCCAGGGCGACCTCTTCCACATGGCGGATCCGTTCGGCGGGTTCGCGGGACGGCATCTCCTGGGGGGGAATGGCCAGGCGGTCGCGGGGAGTGAGCGAGCGGCCCTGAAGCGCAGTCAGTCGTTCGGCGGCCTCGCGCCGCAGAGCGTCGGGGGAAGGATGACTCATGACGACGATTTCCTCTCGAGGCGGGCCAATTGCGGTTCCAGATGGCACTTTTCGTGCGCGACGTCTTCCTGCTCCTTGTAGGCCCGGAGGCGGAGCATCATGTTGTCGAAATCCACTTGGTGGCCATCGAATTCCGGTCCGTCCACGCACACAAAGCGGGTTTTTCCTCCGACGGTCACCCGACATCCGCCGCACATGCCGGTTCCGTCCACCATGATGGTATTGAGCGAAACAACGGTAGGAATGGCAAAGGGCCGGGTCGTTTCCGAGCACGCTTTCATCATGATCGGCGGGCCGATGGCGAAAACGATATCGGGTTTCGGCGTCCGTGTACACAGTTCACGGAGAGGCTCGGTGACGAGCCCTTTCCGTCCTTTCGAACCATCGTCGGTGCAGACGATCAGCTCATCAGCGAGGGCGACCATGCGATCCTCCAGGATCAGCAGATCACGGGTGCGGGCTCCAAGGATGACGAGAAGCCGGTTGCCGGCCGCTTTCAACGCCTGGGCGATGGGATGCAGGGGGGCGATGCCGATGCCGCCGCCCACGGCGACGGCGGTGCCAAACCGCTCGATGTGGGTCGGGCGGCCGAGCGGACCCAGGATGGCGGGGATGGTATCCCCTACGTTCAGGGCGGCCAGCCGATGAGTCGTCCGGCCGACGGTCTGGAAGATGAGGGTGATGGAGCCTTCCGCCGAGTTGGCATCGGCGATGGTGAGAGGGATGCGTTCTCCATATCGGAGATCGGCCTGCACCATGACAAACTGGCCGGCCTTCCGTTCACGGGCGATTTCGGGGGCTTCAACACGGAGGAGGAAAACCTCCTCGGCCAGCGCTTTTTTTTCCAGGATTCTGGGCATATTCGGGTGGGGGTTAGAGGTTGAAGAACCGGCGCGCATTTTCGCCTTCGATGAGCCGGAGCGCCTCGGGCGAAAGACCAAGGCCGCGAAGGTCGGCCAGGGTCTGAGCCTGATCGGCCCAGGGCGAATCGCTGCCGAAGAACACATACTGCGGGCCGTGGGCTTCGATGAAGGTTTTGGCCTCGAGGGGAGGAATGTGCGGGAGGGACATGGAAATTTCAAGATGGATGGGGCGGCCGAGAAACCATCGTCGGACCTCGTCGAACGCCAGCCAGGCCCCGAAGTGCGAGGCGATAAAACGAAGGCGGGGGAAACGATCGAGGACTCGGACGATCCGTTCCGGTGTGCAGCGACCGTCGCGGGGGAAGGCGATATCGTGGCCGGTATGGGCTTCGAGGATGAGACCCAGCTCTTCGACTGCTTCATAGAGCGGCATCAGGCGATCCTCATCGAAAACGAAATCCTGGTAATGGGTATGAAGCTTGATGCCCAGGAAGCCTTCCTGCTGGATGCGTTCAAGGCGCTTGCGCAGATCCGGGTCAGCGGGATGCACCGAGGGAAAGGGAATCAAACGGGGTGCATGCCGGTTCCGGATGGCCTCGCAGAACCGAAGAATGGACTCGTATTGTTCGGGGCGGGTGGCGATGTTCAGGACGACGGCATGGGTAATGCCGGCGCGATCCATCGAACGGAGCAGATCCGCCACCGTTCCATCAAGGACGTGGCGGGCACCGCTTCCTCCGTGTCCTTCGATAGCAGCAATGGCCCGGGCGGCCAGGGTATCGGGAAACGCATGCGTATGGACATCCACGATCATGGCGGAGCGGAGGGGGAGGGGACGGCCTGAAGTGCGGCCTGGCGCGCCGCGCGGAAGACGGCCTGATTGGCCTCGACAACGGCGTTGCCCTTTCGGGCGAACTGAGCCGCGATGGCGGCTTCGAGCGTTTCCGGCTCGAAGGGAAGATAGGGGGAGGCCGCCCCCAACATGGCGATGTTGGCCGCACGGGGGGCCTGAAGCCGACGTGCCAGGGCGTCGGCATTGAACAGAACGTGGCGCGGGAGCGAGCGGATGGCGGCATAGAGCGCCGAGGGGTCGGGATAGGCATCCATTGTCGGGACCGGCTCCTCGTTGGCGACGAGCCAGCCTTCCCGGGGATCGAGCCAGGACAAATAGCGCAGCGCCTCCAGAGGTTCGGTGGCCAGAATCAATCGGGCCCGGCCCCGGGGGACCAGATCTGAGTGAATGGGACGATCCGAGAGGCGGAGGTGAGATTGAACCGCGCCTCCCCGCTGGGCCATTCCATGAACTTCGGACTGCTTCAGGTGCCATCCCTTGGCCAGCGCGGCGCGGCCGATGAGGGCGGAGATGGTGAGAATGCCTTGCCCGCCAACCCCCGCGATGATCATGTCGAACCGCATGTCAGGTTCCCTTTCGGATGTGAAGGCAGGGGCGTCGGGCGATGAGCACCGAGACGCCCCGGTAGGCGATTTCGGCGCGCAGACGCTGGGCGTTATCCTGACGGAACCGCGGCAGCGGGGTCACCACCGCCAGGTGATCCGGCGCGACCCCAAGGCCGGCCACCATGGATTCCAGCCGTCCACGCGCGAGCGACTCCTGTCCGCCCGTCATGCCGGTGGTTTCGTTGTCCAGAATGATCACGGTCATGGGACTGTTTTCAGCGATGGCATCCAGGAGTCCGGTCAGTCCCGAGTGGGCGAAGGTTGAGTCGCCGATGACGGCGAGGGAGGGGAAGAGACCGGCATCGGCGGCCCCTTTGGCCATGGTGATGGCGGCGCCCATATCCACGCAGGTGTGGATGGCGTGGTACGGAGGAAGCGCGCCAAGCGTGTAGCAGCCGATATCGGAAAAGACCCGGCCGCCGGGATAGTCCGCCATGACGTCGCGGATAAAGTCGTAGGTGTCCGCATGGGGACATCCCCGGCAAAGGATGGGCGGGCGAGGAGCCACGAGCGGCGGGACGGGGTGTCCCTCCGGGACCGGGAGCCCCAGCGCCTGGGCCACGAGATCGGGCGACAGTTCGCCAGTCCGTGGCAGTCGGCCATCGAGGCGACCGTGAACGGGGAAGGCGGACATGGAAAACGGCCCCCGGATTTGGGCCTCAAGAAAAGGGGCGCCCTCTTCCAGGAACAGCCAGGCATCGGCGGCCTTCCGGAAGTCGTCCAGGATGGACGTTGCAATGGGATAGTGACCGATTTTCAGGACGGGGTAGGGGCACTCGTTCGGGAAGAGCTCCTGAAGGTAATTGAAGGCGATACCACAGGCGACAATACCCAGACGGCGATCGGAGGCGGGGATCAGACGGTTCCAAGGCAGGGTGGCGGACTCGGCGGTGATGGAGGGCCATCGAGCCGTCAACTCCGCCCAGTTGCGACGTGCATGAACCGGCAGAAGGACCCACCGGCTGGGCTCCGACGCAGGCTGGAGGGGATTTTCAGGGCGGGGCGGGGCCGTTCGGACATCGGCCCGGGAGTGGGCGAGGCGGGTGACGAGCCGGACGGCGACCGGCAGGCGGAGTTGTTCGGAGTAGTCGAAGGCGGCCCTGACCATCTCGTAGGCCTCCTGCTGGGAGGAGGGCTCGAGCAGGGGGACTGAGGCGAAGTGGGCATAGAAACGGGAGTCCTGCTCGTTCTGACTCGAATGCATGGAGGGGTCGTCGGCCACGGCAACGACGAGTCCGCCGCCCACGCCGGTGATCGCGGCATTGATGAAGGGGTCGGCGGCGACGTTGAGGCCCACGTGTTTCATGCAGACAAGGGCCCGTTTGCCGGCGTACGACATGCCCAGCGCCTCTTCCATGGCGGTCTTTTCGTTCGCGCACCACTTCCGGTGGACGTTCCGGGCGATGGCCTCCGGATCCTGCTGAATGTATTCGGTGATCTCGGTGGAGGGGGTGCCCGGGTAGGCATAGACCCCGGAGATTCCCGCGTCAAGGGCGGCGCGGGCCACGGCCTCATCGCCGAGCAGCAGGAGGGGGGACGAACTCATGGTGACATGATCTCCGCGTGAAGGGCGTACTGTACCGAAAACAAAAGGGGGCTGACAAGGAGAACACGACCCCTTCACCGCCCCGGCGACAACCCGGGGCGTGGTTCATACGGTCGGGTCGCCCCTTGGTTTGAGATTGATGGGAATGACGGAATGTGATAGAGGAAAAAGCGTGGCTCCGAAAGGGTCTCCGGCGTGCCCATGCAGAAGGAGACCTTTCTGTGCTGGCGAAAGTTTTTTCAGGAGCCATTTATGGCGTTGACGCCTATCCCGTCGAAATTCAGGTTCATTCCGGCCGCGGCGATCCCTCGATGGTGATTGTCGGGCTTCCCGATGCGGCCGTTCGGGAGAGCAAGGACCGGGTGATTACGGCCCTTGTCAATTCTGGATTCAAACCCCATATCGGCCGCACCACCGTCAACTTGGCCCCGGCCGATATTCGAAAGGAGGGCCCAAGTTTGGACCTGCCGATTGCGGCCGGCCTTCTGGCCGCGAAAGAGAACTTCGACCCCTCGGTCCTTCAGCAGTTGGCGTTGGTGGGCGAACTGGCGCTGAGCGGCGAAGTGCGCCGGGTCAAGGGCGTTCTTCCCATGGCGATGCGGCTCAAGGCCGAAGGGTTCAAGGGATTTCTCGTCCCTGCGGAAAACGCCCCGGAGGCGGCGGTGGTGGAAGGACTCGACATTTACCCGGTTCGTACGTTGCGCGAAGCCGCCGACCATCTGGCGGGCCAATCCCGTCCGGAACCGTTTCGCTTGGGGGCTGATCCCCTCCATTCGGGGAGTCTCCAGCCGGGCGAGGATTTCGAGGACATCAAAGGGCAGGAACATGCCAAGCGGGCCATCGAGGTGGCGGTCAGTGGCGGTCACAACATTCTCGTCATCGGACCTCCCGGGACCGGCAAGACGATGTTGGCCAGACGACTCCCGGGCATTTTGCCTCCTCTGACGCTGGAGGAGGCATTGGAGGTGACCCGGATTCACAGTGTGGCCGGGGTGCTACCGGCGGGGGAGGCGCTGGTTACGCGGCGGCCATTCCGGGCTCCTCATCACACGATTTCGGATGCCGGTTTGCTGGGCGGCGGAGTTCATCCGCTGCCCGGTGAGGTGAGCCTGGCGCATCATGGGGTTCTTTTTCTCGATGAGTTGCCCGAATTCCACCGAAACGTGCTCGAAGTGCTGCGTCAGCCGCTGGAGGATGGTCGTGTTACGATCACGCGAGCCTCCGGGACGGTGACCTTTTTGTGCCGGTTCATGCTGGTGGCGGCGATGAACCCCTGTCCGTGCGGCCTTTACGGGGATGCCCGTCAGGAGTGTCGGTGTTCGCCGGTGCAGATTCGCCGGTACCGCAGTCGGATTTCGGGTCCATTGCTCGACCGGATTGACATTCACATCGAGATGCCGGCAGTATCGTATGCGCAGCTCACCTCTGCGGCGAAGGGGGAGAAATCTGCCGATATCCGCGCGCGCGTCCTCCGAGCCCGAGCGGTGCAACGGGAGCGCTTCCGAGGCATTTCGGGGGTCGCCTGCAACGCTCAGATGCGTCCGAAGGAGATGCAGGCCTTTTGCCGCCTGGGGCGTGAGGCCCACGAGCTTCTCCGAAAGGCCATGACGGTCATGAATCTGAGCGCCCGGGCCTATGATCGGATTCTCAAGGTAGCCCGCACCATTGCGGATCTCGACGGAAAGGACGAGATCCTTCCGCATCATGTGGCGGAGGCCATTCAATATCGCGCCCTGGACCGCCAGGTGTGAATGAGGGGCGGCGCGTTAAGGGGTCTCCAACCGTTCCTGAATACGAGCCAGGGTCAGGGGTGCCGATCCCTCATAGTGGTTGTTTACGAAGACCCAGACCGTGCGTCCATGGTCCCGCAAACGGCGGAGGGTATCGGCGACAAGGTCGAGTTCGGCCTCCTTGGGCTCGATGAGCCGCGACCAGCGCCCGCCCGAGCGCCGCTCCATCTCGGCCCGATCTCCGGCTTGAAGCCGGAGAATGACGGTGGGGGGAAGCCGATGGAGGTGGTGGCGGAGGAGATCGAAAAAGGGCGGCATGTAATAGCCGCGGAGAGCGACGAAGCCGGTGTTTCGTTCCCGCAAAAAATCAAGAAAGGCCGGCGTCAGCCAAGCGGGGTTCCGGCATTCTACGGCCCAGGAGTGATCGCTCGGAACGTTTTCCAGGAAACGGCTCAGTGATTCTCGAAAGGCGCGCTCGGAGGCCATCATCTGCCGGTTCAGATATCCGAACTGAAGCATCAGAGGGCCGAGCAGGGGTTGCATGGGGGCAATTCGATCGAGAAAGAGGCGAAGCAGATCCACGGAGAGAAAATACGGGTTTGGCGGAGGCGCGGCGAGGTCCCCCACCCGAGGCCGGTAGTGGGTCAGGGTGAGGGCATCAGGCAGCTTGACGCCGAAGCGGAAATGGGCAGGAACCGATGCCGCATATTCCGCCGCGACCTCGGGTTTCGGGAGCCTCGGCGGCTGGTCGGGGCCGAAGAGACTCCAGTACCACTGGTCCACTTCGACACAGCCGAACCGTGCCGCATACTCCGCCAGAGTTGGGCGGGAGGCGCGGTCGGAATAGACCAGCCCGCGCCACGAGGGGAATTTCCAGGAACTGGCTCCCAAATAGAGGAGGGCCGTCATCGGCTATCGCCATGACTCCGCGGCAGGCGGTCGCCCGTCTTCGGAAACCGATGGAAGGGGCTTGCCTTCAGGCGTCTGTCGCCTCTGCCGCCCGTGCGTGAGATTCGCCGGTGGCCAGATCAGGCAGGAAGAATCGAAACGGGCGTGGGATTTTTGAGGTTTTCGGAGATTGGGCAGCGGGAATCGATCTCATGGATGAGTTTTTGCTTCTCCTCATCCGAAAGATCGCCGTCCACTCGGACCTTCGCGGTAATGGATTTAAAACCCACACGGTCGGGAGAGGATTTCCCCAACAGGGCATCGGTGTTGATGTCGCCTTCCACAGTGACCTGAAAACCACGGACCGGAAGTCGCCGTTGCATGGCAATGATCCGCCCGATGGCGGCAAGACAGCCGCCGAGAGCAAAGAGCTGGTAGTCCAGAGGCGTTGGTCCCGCGTCCGTTCCGCCCGAGGCGGCCGGTTGGTCAATCACGACCGTGTGTTTTCCCGAGGTGCAGAGCGTTTTGAATCCCGTTCCCTGCTCCAGTTGAACCATGACCTTTTTTGCCGGCATAACGGCTCCTTTCATTTGTATAAAACGAGGGTAACACCGGTCGGGAAGGAGTCAAGGATATTGTGGCCCTATTGTCTCGAGAGGGATGGGTTTGAACCCCCTGGGAAGCGGTGAAGGGTAATGGAGGCGGAGGGTCTTTCCTGCCACTTCGATCCACTCGGCCGATGGGGTGATCAGATTATCCTCGAATGTGACCATGTCAGGGGTGGCGTGCCAGGTGATTTCGGCCCACTGACCACCGGCGCAGATATTGTGGGCGATCTGGATATGACCGGGGGGGATGCCACTTCCCTTTTCATAATAGGGGAGAAGATCAGCCAGTTCGGGGTATCGGGTGCTGTAGGGAGGGGATCGCCAATTCATAGCCTCGAGGCGCTCCTTCATGGTGACTCGGACCATTTGCGACCAGACCGGTGAAGGATCGAGTCCTCGTCCGTCCAGATGAATGGCGGGCGCGCACGCCAGGAAGAGGTTGCCGGCGACGACGAAATCCCGCCCGCCGCCGAGGAAGACGGCCCAATGGACCTTCCAGAACAGGTTGCCGATCATATGGGTCCCGCTGACGCAATCGTCGTTATAGATACCCATGGAGCCCATTCCTACGCCGCCGGTATGGTGTATAAAATTCGATCGGATCACGTTTTCGCGGAACGTATAGTCGCGTCCGAGATAGATGGCGCCCACATCGCCGGTGTCGAGGCAGACGTGGTGGATTTCGTTGAACTCGATGAGGATCTGGTTTCCGCCCAGGATAATGGCGGCATGGGGGTGGTCGTGGATGAGGTTATGGGCGATCCGGATTCCAACGCCGAAGGCTTCGACGGCCGGCACATAGGTGGTGGTTATGCGGGCGACATGATGGATGTGGTTGTGCTCGACCACATGCCCAGCGGGGGTTAGTGTCTTGCGATCGCCTCCCGAGACCCGGATGCCGGCGTCGCCGGTGTGGGCGACCGTGCCGCCTCGAACGGTGTGTTGAACGCCGCCGGTGATGTCAATCGCATCGTTCCCCAGGGCCTCGAAACGACACCGGTCTACAACAACCGCTTCCCCTCCTTTGATCTGGAGTCCCGTCCCACGGGCCTCCCGGAAGGTTATGCCTTCCAGGTGCACGTGAGACGTCTCATCCAGCATGAGAAAAGGTTCTTCCAGGACGGAGAAGGTGACGTCCTCGGGGCGCGGGGGGGCGGGAGGCCAGAAGTAGAGTCTTCCCGTACTCCGTTCCAGGACCCATTGGCCGGGCGCCGTCAGCTCCTCAAGGATGTTGTAAAAGCGAATGCGCTGGCCAGGGCGGTACCCGTATATTCCGCGGGGTGGAGCCAGGCGGAGATGGCGAGCAACCGGATCCAGTCGCTCGATCTGCTCATAGGAGGAGGCCCAATCATAGGCCCAGTATCCGAAGACCAGGATATCCGAAAGATTCTTCCACTGGCCCGGACGGTCCCCGTCGTAATAAAAACCCTGTTCCAGATCGCCCCACATCTGGCCGTGAGGGTCGCTGGTTTTTTGAGGGACGTCGCGAATCATGGCGAATCCCACGGCCGGGAATGTGGCCAAGGGCATTCGTGCTCCGCGGTAAAAGAGTTCGGGCCAGGTGGAGACCTTGGGCCGGGTGAACCCCCGGGAAGCAAAAGTTCCCAGATCGGTGATCCCCAGAGAGGGCAGATGAACGGTCAGCACCTGCGATCGGGCTTCCGGTGCGAGGCGAGCGCGGGTTTCCGGGTCATCCACCGGGCCCCAGCCGTGCACCGGCTGGCTTCCCGTCCACACGACGGAGGCTCCGGGCGCGGCTCGCAGGATGAGTGGGGCGTCCGGACGACCCGAATCGGCGGCGGTGAGTCGGACGCCTTTGCCAAACCGATAGAGGCCGGCTGCCAGTTCGACGATGATGGGCCCGGTGATTTGTCCCTGAGCTCGGCCGACTCGAATCTCTT
>Ga0209101_1000496_pt1 | contig 32100 bp, 31 predicted proteins | sample ConPoolayeCmetaG_FD_185481 | JGI IMG/M metagenome (GOLD analysis project Ga0209101, IMG submission 185481) | Hot spring microbial mat communities from California, USA to study Microbial Dark Matter (Phase II) - Cone Pool mat layer C metaG... ...
AGGCAAGACATGAGGTCACATGCATTCCGGTCTCCTGCTCTGGGTGGCCGTAGTGCCTCTGCATCACCGTCTGTCGAAACTGCAGACATTCAGGGAGGTTTGTAGTGTCAACTGCATCTAAGGAGACGGCGCCCTTCCATCGCATCCGATGGATTGCCATCGTCGGCGGCTTCATGGACGGGAGCAAGATCGAGTTCGCGCCGGGTCTGAACTGCATTATTGGGGCGCGGGGCACGGGGAAGACGACCGCCCCTGAGTTTATCCGCTTCGCCGTGGATGCCATGCCGGACGACCGCGAAGCATGCAAGCGTATCGAGGCTCTTGTGAATCGCAACCTGGACTTTGGCCGATACAACCTCTTCGCCCGGGGCGGAGGCGGTTACCACTTCACGGATTGGATGGACGTGCGGGTGGCTGGGCAACCGGAGCCGCAGAGGGCCAATCCCGCGCCAACCGTGAAACTCGCCAAGGCTGACGGCGCAGCCGTTCTCAACGACCGGAAGAAATGGATTCTGGAGCAGATCGAGAAGGGCGTCCGCATCAGCCAGAAGGACGTGATCGCGCACTTTCGACGGGAGAAGAACCCCTCCACGATCAAACGCGATCTCAAGGAACTCCGCGAAGAGGGGCTGATTGCCACGCACGAGGACGGGTACTATATGTCCGTGAAGGAGAAGAAACAGTCAAACACACACTGAGGAGGACTCACCAATGGCAGAGCAGACATTCTCGCTCACGTTCGACGGCTACTGGCGGGATCAAAATAGCGGCGGCGTTCCAGGGGAGTCGGGCATCTACTGCGTCTATGAGTGCAAGTATGACGCGCAAGAGAAGACCGTTTCTCTGAAGACCCTGATCTACATCGGCGAGGCAGACAACGTGCGTGACCGCATCGCCGGTCATGAACGACGAGATGACTGGTTGAAGCATGTGCGAGCAGGCAACGAGTTGTGTTTCTCCTTTGCGCCGGTCCAGTCGGCGCACAGAGATCGCTGCGAGGCCGCCCTCATCTTCAAACACAAACCGCCCGAGAACACGGAATACGTGGACGCCTTTCCGTTCGACAAGACAGGCATCAATCTGTCTGGCGAGACGGCGCTGCTCACGTCCACGTTTACCGTGCTGCGCACATAGACAGGGGGAACGACAATGGTCTGGAAGCTGCGAAAGAAGAGAAGCAATCTGCCCCGGCCCCCGAGTCCACCGAAACCTCCCAAGCCACCAAAGCCGCCGAAACCACCGCAGCCACCACGTCCACCGAAGCCACCAGCACCGCCGGGACAGGAGTACTACTGGAAACCATAGCAGTGAAAGGAGATTGGCCGCTCCCGGCGTTCCGCTCCGCTGCGTGGTCGGTGGTGCCACCGCTCCGGCCCGTGACCGGGCCTCCGCTGCCGTTGTCCCGCGTGCAGGCGTCCTTCCCAGTGCTCCGAATGGCCTCCCACCGCCTCTCTTGCCGCCTTCGGCGGTCTGGCCGTCCTCACGCTTGCCCGACGAAGCCTTGCGCGAAGTCGGGTCCGGCCTCGGCGTCATGCTCGTTGCCTTGCTCTCCTTCATGCGCTCACTGCTGTCTCGCCTTCGGCTCACTGCCTCCCCGCCGCAGGCGGGGCAGTCGGTCGCCGCCTCCCGGCGGCTCCGAATCGGCTCCCAATCCGGGCGCGCGCGTCTTCTCTTTGTCCGGTTCCGTGTGTCTGGAAGCCGCGAAGCCGGTTGCGGCCCGGACACGCCGTAGCCTCCGGCTCTGGCGTGGATGGGCGCAACCGGCGGAGCAGCGCGAAATCACCATGTAGCGTTCAGCCACTTGACCGATTCGGATATGTCCACCGGCTCGGTGAATGTCACGAGGTTGGGTATACGGACAGATGATTGGAGGGCGAACGATTCCACGACTAGGATTCGATCCCCCTCCGCGCCTGAACGCCTCGGCTATAGTAGTGTGTCACCTCTCGCATTTCGGTCACGAGATCGGCTCGCTCAATCAACCGAGGATCGGCGCCTCGGCCGGTGAACACAAGCTCGACATGCGCTGGTTTGAGGTCGACTAGATGAAGCAGACGTTCGACAGGAAACAGACCCACAGTGACGGCGACGTTTGCCTCGTCCAGGATGACGACCTCGTGTTCGCCAGCTTCAAGCAAATCCCTCACGCCCCGCAAGCCGGCTTCGGCCAGTCTGAGGTCTTCTTCAGCAGGCCGGTCGTAGATGAAGCATCCCCGACCGAACTGGTGCACCGTAATCAGGTCGTCAAACCGCCGGAGCGCCTCGATCTCCGCTGTACGGCTGGCCCTTGATGAACTGCCCGATATAGACGCGGAGACCCGCTCCCGCGGCGCGAACGGCAGTGCCTATGGCAGCCGTTGTCTTCCCCTTGCCGTCTCCGGTATAGACATGGACATATCCGCGTTCCCAAATTCTCTTCATGCCTATTCCTCCTTCGGTGCTTCAAGCCGGATGGGGCTCAGGGGATAGACCATGCCGGACGCGCGATCCCAGTCCGCCGCCAGCACGGCCGGTTCGGACGAGCCGTAGGTCATGATCCGTTCGCCCGCATTCACGATCACGCTTTCGGCGTCCATGAAGTCTGGCTCTTGCGTGGTGCCGATGCGGTTGCAGACGAACAAGGGAACTCCCGTTTCACGGCTGCGGGCCTCCCATTCCCCCTTCGGTCCGTAGAGCCGTGGCCCCCATGCCGCCGGCGAGATCAGGACCTCCGCCCCCCGTTCGCGGAGCCGTGTCGCCAGGACGGGGGTGTAGGCGTCGGCGCAAACCAGTATCCCGACCCGAACCGACGCGACGGCGACGGGGGCGACGGTGGCCGCGCGGCTGGCCCACGCTTCGCTTTCGGGGATGAGGTGCGTCTTGCGCTGGGAACCGACGGTTATGCCATCAGGCCCGATGACAAAGACGGTGTTGTGCAGACGATTCGTTTCCGGATCGCGCTCCGGATGGGAAACGAACAGGGTGACGCGCAACGATGCCGCGAGACGACAGACCCTCTCGCCCCATGCATCCGGCCACGGGGCGATCCATGACAATCCAATCCGGCCCTCGAAGCGGTAACCGCACAGAACAAGCTCGGGGGTAACGATCCAATCCGCGCCAGCAGCCGCCGCGTTGCGCATGCCTCGGGCCAGTTCATGGCAGTTTGACTCGAGATCCCCAAGATACGAAGCGAGATGAAGCATGGCAATACGCATGAACTATCGTCTCCCCAGAAGGTACAAGAAAACGGGGCCACCCACCACCGCCGTGATGACGCCTACGGGAATCTCCGTCGGGGCGATCACGGTTCGTGCCACTCCGTCGCAGGCGGCGAGGACGGTCCCACCCAGTAGAAACGCGCAGGGCAGCACCAGGCGATAATCGAAACCCGTCAAGCGGCGGACGATGTGAGGTACGATCATGCCGACGAACCCGATCGGACCGGCGACGGCCACGCAGGCGGCGGTTGTCAGACCCGCGCCGAAAAACGTCAGGCGTTGAACGCGGGCTACATCCACGCCGTGTCCAAGCGCCATGTCCTCGCTGAAGGCGAGGTGGTTGTACTCGCGGGCCATGAAGCCAAGGAGCAGCACCCCCGGCGTGCCGAGCGCAAGGAGCGACACAATCTCCCGGTATCCGACCACGTCCAATCCGCCTATCATCCAGCGGTGGAACGTGACGAACTGGAACGGAGAGATGAAATAGATGAGCAGCATCATGAGCCCACCCGAGACAATGCTGATGGTGACGCCTGCCAGAAGCAGTGTATGCGTCGTCGCGCCACCTTGCCGTGCAAGAGTCCATACGATACCCATCGCTCCGGCCGCTCCAAGCAATGCCAGCGCCTGCGTCGAGTTCAAAGGGCCGAGCGCCATATGCAGGGACGGGAACGCCTGGGCCAGGAACGCCCCGATCGCCGCGCCGCCGGCCACACCCAGCGTCCACGGTTCCGCCAGCGGATTGCGAAACAGGACCTGCAATGTTGCCCCGGTCAGCGACAGTGCACCGCCCAGCAGCATGGCCAGAATGATACGAGGAATGCGCTGCCGGAAAACAATCAGACCGGCCGCCGTGTCTTCCGCGCCGCTGACATAGGCCAGGACATCGCTCAGATCGATGCGTTCAGCGCCAACCCATGGCAGCACAAGAAGCGCCAAGAGGAGCGCGGCGGCGTAGGGGGCAAGCGCAGTGGCTTTGGTTTGGTAACGCATTCTACTTCCTCGCCACAATCATGGGTTCACCGGTCTCGGGGTGCTCGCTCACGAGAATTTCGTCACCGTAGACTTGCCGAATCACCGCCTTGCGCACGATCTGACGGGGCGGGCCGTCGGCAACGATTCGACCTTTTGCGAGTATGAGAATGCGCTCCGCAAACAGGGCGGCAAGATTGATGTCATGGGTCACGATGACCACGGCCCGCCCGTCCGTGCTTGGACCTGAAAGCAGCCGCATCACCGCCGCCGCATGGTGGATGTCGAGCGACGCCGTTGGTTCGTCGAGCAGAAGAATGCCGGGTTCCTGTGCCAAGACCGCCGCAATCAACGCCCGGCGGCGTTCGCCTCCCGAGAGATGCGAGAGCCGCCTGCCACGCAAGGCGTTCATGTCCACGGCCGCGAGCGCACGGTCCACGGCGCGCCGGTCTGGTTCGGCGAGCGCGCCTGTCCAACCCACGTACGCATAGCGGCCCATTTGTGCCACCATCTCCACCGAGTAGTCGAACAGCGGCGGGCTTTCCTGAGGAAGGAAGCCGATGCGGCGCGCGATCGCGCGCCTTGGCATATCGGCAAGCGGCCTACCGTCGAGGCGCACCGTGCCTTGCCCGGGCTGGAGCATGCCGGCGGCCAGCCGCAGCAGCGTGCTCTTCCCGGATCCGTTCGGCCCCACGATGCATGAAACCCGCTCCTCCCCAAGCCGAAGGTGAGGAATGTCGAGCGCCCAGCCATTATCCGCGTAGCGGAACTGCGTGCCCTCAAGCTCAATGATCCGCCCGCTACTCACGAAACGCCTCCGGCGTGATAGCCTTGGCGAATTCCTCCGCGATCTGGCCGACACGCGGACCAGGAATCAGCAGGCAGTCGTTGGTCAGATAGTGGATACGGTCGTTGCGAACCGCCGGAAGATCGGGGAGTTCCCTCCAGTCCGCGCGCAGGAGTGCGATGGTGTTTTCATCCAATCCGCCGGGATTGACTTCCATGATCACTTCGGGTTTGCGGACCAGCAGCGATTCCTTGGAGACTTGCGGATAAGCCCCTTTCGCATCCGCAAAGATGTTGGTCCCGCCGGCAATACGAATCATGTCGTCCAGAAAAGTGCCCGGTCCGACCGTGCCGAGGCCGGTCAAGCTGCCGGGCGTGCGCCCGAACAGCAGCAACACGCGCTTCGGCGGCGCGTTGTCGGTCTTCGCGCGGACAGCCGCTATGCGGGTTCGGATGTCTTCGTTCAGGTCTTTTCCACGATCCGCCACGCCCAGCGCTTCCGCAATGGACGCAATGGCCGCATGGATATCGGCGAGCGTGTCCAGCTTTACCGTGTGGAACCGAATGCCATATTCCACGGCGAAAGCGGCCAGCGTCTCGTGCCGGCCCTGGCTGACGATGATATCCGGTTTCAGGACAAGCAGCCGCTCACGGTTCGGATTGGCCCACCCGCCGATGCTCTCCTTAGCTTTCGCCTCGGGCGGATAGGCCGTGTAGTCGCTTACGCCGACCACACGGTCGCCGCACCCCAATGCAAACACGATCTCCGCAACGGCGGGCGAACCGCAGACGATGCGCCGGGGAGTAGAGGCATGTTCCGAATGACCCCTCCGCACACCGCCATCATGGCACCCGGTGAGTACCAGTAGCGCCGTTGTGAGAGCCGCCTGTGCGTGATGCAGTCTTTGAATCAATCTCTTATGCATGGCCATGCCCTCGGTTTCGAGCGCCTGCCTCGCTTGTTGGCGCGGCAAGCGCCATTGCTTGATCACCGGATCATGATGATCGTCCCGCGCGGTCGCTGCGGCGCAGGCGCTCGAAACAGTCTGGCAATACCGGCTGGATCGCTTACATAGACTGAACCGCCACGGACACGCACGGTTTCGGCCCGGTTCGGTGTCGTGGCAATGACCGTCATGCCGCTGTTCGTCCCGTCCGGGGCAATCGTATAACACTGAACCTGACTCGGTGCGGTAAAAGACGTGGCCGTCAGGATAAGGCCTTCAGGCGCCACCGCCATCCCGGTCGCGCCCGCGAACCCACCGGTGATCGTGGCCCACAGATGACCGGAAGGGTTGAGCGGGCTGCTGCTCGGATTGGCGACCGCCGCCGCCACCTCCGCCGCCGTCCACTTGTAGATGCCAGGATCGCCGCTATAGGCATACCCGTCCGCGTAGTACATATTGCCGTCGGCATCGAAGGCGATCGGCCCGGAGGCATTCGGCAGCGGCACGCTGATAATCACCGCGGGATCGTTGACCAGATCGCCGGAGGCGTTCAGCCCGCTGTAGTAGATGTATGCCTGCCAGGACGCATCGGCGCCTGATATGAACAAAGCGCCGTTGTGACCGTGCAACGAGTAATTTGCCGTGCTCGACACGGCCGATTCGACCGGTGTTCCGTTTAACGGCCCATACTTACGGATATACTGATTGTTGTACCGATCGCTATTGTTGTAGTAGGCGTAGTCGCCTATGACCGTCATGCTGGCGCCGGCAAAACGATCGCTGGTCGTGTAGATGGCTTCAGGGCTGATGCCGACAAAGCGATACGCGGCATGGTTCATGCCCCAGTGCTCATCGCCTGTTGTGTAGAAAAGCATCCCCGTTGCATCCCAATCGAACGAGACGAGTGGCGCCGTCGGTAAGTGCGGATTAGTATAATACACCTCGGCTCGCCACCCGTTGGTCCCCGTAAAGGACGCCGTTTGCCCCGCTTGATGAATGACGCCGACGCCATCGAGATCGAATCCGCTCTGCGCAAATGGCGTCGGCCAGGGATCGTTGACCTTGCGACCGGTGCTGTCGTACGTGGCGTAGGCGTCCTGAATGCAACCGACTGCGTCCACGACCCGCACGTGGGTAATCGCGTTAAGGTCCAACCCTGGGCGTCCGGACAATTCCTCCAGATCGAACGGCGTGCCAAAACCGACCCTATATTTTCCGGCGAAGTTGTGAATCTCCGTCGTATCCACCGAGCCGAACCCGCCGATCTGCGTGTCGGTCTGGACAACCGAAACGGCAGCGAAGCGGTGGAAGTTCGTGCCGTCGGAACTGACTTCGACAAACCCGATTTCCAGAAACGTGTCGTTGAAGCTGTTCTCGAAGACGGCGAAGTCATAGCCGGGACCGTTGAGGATCGGGTTGGCGAACGTCAGCGTCATGCGGCCCCCATCGCCAAGGGAAACCACGGCATAGACATCGTTGCTCGCCGCTCCCAGCGCATTCGCGGCCAGACCGAATGACGCTTGGCCTCCCCCCGGATTGCTGATTTGCATGGGGCCGCGGACGATTTCCGTGTATCCGGTGGCCCACGCTCGGAAAACGGGGCTGTTATAGGCAATCGCCGCGGACCCTGGTTGTCCGGCCGGCGGCGCGAAGGGACCGGCTTGCAATCCCAGCGCGCCGGCTAGGAAGACGAGTAGCGCGGCCGTCCGCGGGAGCCATGGCCCCGGCTTCCGATGTTGCGTGGCTTCTCGATGGGCGGAAGAAACGTTGTATTCGGCATGGTCGTCGCTTCTACGGTTCATGTGAGGCTACTTCGTGTTGGCGGTGTGTTGGGTCATTGACGGTGCTTGGGGGTTGAAATCAGTCTTCTTGCGTTAGCAGCTTTTTGAGTTCCTGCGAAATCTTGCGCCCCAGGGCCGCGATGGCGTCCGACGAAACGATCTGAGCGTCGGTCACGGTCTCGTCAGCGCGCTGAGGCGGCGTGTCGAGTTTCGCTTTGAACCACTCCTCTAGTCGTGTGGCGTCAGCTCCGCCGGCAATAAGTTGCAGGGCGCATTCGTGCCGCAATGCGTTCGCGTAATCGTGGGGGAGCGCGACCGCCGCCAGTTCGCGTTCGATGATGGCTATGCCCATGGCGGCTGTTTCTTCCGGCGACCGTTTCGGAACCTCCTGACGCCCATAATCCTTCTGGTCCTCGGCAGATGGCGGCGCGGCTTGCTTGATCCATTGCTCCAGTCGCGGATCCCCGATGCCCTGCCGTGCCAGAGTGCGGGCGACGTGCACGCGGTAGCGCATGGCCGTTTCAGGGTCGTAACCTTTTTCCCTGATGACCGCCTCGGCGTGCGCAATGGCCTTGGCAACACGATCTTCCGTCGCCGTGGCTGCCGGCTGAGGAATAACCGCGGCGGCCTCAGCGATTTGCGGTTGCCGGGACAACGGCTCCGATACCCGCGGCGTTGCCGGCGCGGGTGCGGACGGCAGCGCAGACACTTCTGGAGCAATTGCGGCAGACGGCGGCGCGACATGGGTGGCGCGTTGGGCGGGTGCGGAGTTCTCCGGTTTCTCTCGTCCGTGCAGAACGATGGCGGTAACAACCGCGGCGCCAAGAGCGCCGACCGCGAACGCGATACTCAACTGAACATGCTGTTTCATGACTGCTTTCTCCTGTGTCCGGCCATTACGCCGACACTGCTTCGCTTCCTGTTCCTGGATTGTCTTTGGGCCGCGGAATCCCAAACAAAACGCCTTCACCCGTTGCCGGGATGAAGGCGTTCGTGCCGTTCTCATACACCACGCCCTCTTCCGCGAAGGGCCGTTGGATGGGAAGCCTGCGAGTCTTCTGGCTTTTCGGCTTCAAGCCTTCCTCCCGCCTTCTCCTCGCCCCTCAGCGAGAATGGCCTATGGGAGGTCGTAGCCGATTACAGCGGCGCGACCGCGTCCGATTCTCACGGACTTCCGTCAGCTTTCATCACGTCAATCGTGTCGTTAGTCTCTACTCAATCTCCCTTCATCACAGGTTCTCGTCTGCATCAAACAAAAAAGCCTTCCTGCCCCGAGGAACGGGACATGAAGGCTTCTCGACCGATACCGCTCACAAAAACGCCAACCGTCCTCTCCTGCGGAGGGGTTCAGGCACCAATGACGAAGCACGTCTTCTGACTTCCGGCTTCAGACCTACTCTCCGTCCCTTCTCCCCGCCAGCGGCAGAGATGGACACCTCGGATTTCGTAGCCGGTTACAGCGGCGCGACCGTGCCCGATTTTCACGGGCTTCCGTCTGCTTCGTCACACTCAATCCTGTCCAAAGAACAAAACGTAGATGCAGACTATAGCATTCCGGGCTGGGATGTCAACAACTCAGATTCGTGTGGATACGAGTGGTGTAGTTACCCCCGTTTTTTGGACCACGGGTTAAGCCAAGATTTGGCAGGATAAGAAGTCCAAGAAGTGGGGGATATGGAAATGGGTGCGAAGCGGAAGGTCCATTCGGACGAGTTCAAGGCGAAGGTGGCGTTGGAGGCGATCAAAGGGGTGCGAACCCTGAGCGAGCTCCGTTCAATGTTCGCGGTCCATCCGACGGTGATCTCGCACTGGAAGCGCCAGTTGCTGGAGGGAGCCGCGGGAGTCTTCCGTGCGGGGCGTAACGGCCAAGAGCCGACGGAAGAGGAACTGACTGCCCCGCTGTACGAGCAGATCGGACGGCTGAAGGTGGAGGTGGACTGGCTCAAAAAAAAGCTCGGCTGATTCCGCTGGAGGAGAAGCGCACATGGATCGAAACGGGACAGTGTTCGCTCTCGATTCGTCGGCAGTGCGAGTTGCTGGGGGTGGCCCGCTCGAGCTGGTACTACGAGCCGTTGCGGACCGAGAGCGAAGAGAACCTGCGACGGATGCTCCAAATTGAGACCTGTACCGGAAGCGCCCGTTATACGATAAAAAACGGTTTATTCACACGAAGTTTTTGTAGTTGTTTGAACATTGGTGGTGTTACATATGTGGCTGATTGCTGGACAAGGAAAAATGGTGTACGATCCCCTTATCGTGGCAGTACGCAAATCAAGCTAATACAGTTGGGCTTAAGGGATTTAGATGCGGGAAAGGTGACCTATGGATAACGGGTGCCAGCTCGGCAGAAAACCACAGAGAGTCTTCAGGGACATGCTGGTATGTTGGGCATACCAGGTTTTTTTGATAGCGCTTTTGTTTAGCGTAAGTGGTTCAAAGTTCGTAGGACCTGGGTTTATGTTCAATGCGGATTGCGGGTGGTGGCTTCGGTGCGCTGCGGGGCGTCCCACGGAGCTGTGGGGAAGTAGATTTGCAAAACACCCAATATTGACTCCTCTGGTTACAGTAATGGGTTATTTTGCTTCTTTTGTTGAGCACATTTCCTCTTGCATTTACATACAGTATGCCGCGATGGCACTTTTGTTATTGTTGCTACACCTAGCCGTTGCGGTGCTTTTATCGGTGGCTTGGAACACCTTTCAGATGTTGAGTGATCTACGCTTGGAACGAATTCGTCTCTTTCTGCCAATTGTGGCTTTATCCACTGTGGCTTTTATTGTGGCTTTACCTGAATCTTTTGGGATAGCCATGGCACTTCTGCTAGCTTCCTGGACAATGGTCTTTTCCGCTGTGCGTCGAAATGTCAGCTTCTCCCTTCGTAGCATAATTGCTGCAGCGTTTGTATGTGGAGGATGTACAACGACAAACGCCTTGGCACCGATCATGAATGGAGTTATACGAAGAGGCATCATCCCCTCCTCTAGATGGGTTGCAACGCTCACCTTTGCTTCTCTCGGAAGTCTGCTGATTCTTGTAATATGTTGTTATCATGCCACCAATATTCATGAGGTGCTTTATGATATTTTACCGTCGGCGCTAAAAGAACCTTTTGGGTATTTTAACTTCCGCCTAGTGCGCAATCCTATTCAAGGTGCTCTGTACAGCCTCTGGGGTACGGTTGCACCAGTTATTCCACCAAAACCGGCATTTGGTTCTTTTGGGCTCACTAAGGGGCTTACTTATGAACCGGTCTCGTTTTGCCAGTTCTCCCTTTTTCAATGGCCAGGGATTCTTGCCTGGTGGACGGTTATTGCCCATGGGATTTTCTCCCGTTGGGAACGCCACGAGAGGTATCTCGCCATAAGTTGTTTTGCTTGGCTTATCTGGAACCTGGTTTTTCACAATCTCTGGGGTGACGAGTTTTTCCTCTTCTCGCCACATTGGGTGTGGTGCTTGTGGCTGTTATTTGGAATGGGATTCTGTAAGTTAAAACCCCGTATCGCTCCTGTTGTGGCCGCATGTGTCATCTTGGCCCAAGTCATCGGCTGGGTGTCGTTGCTTCGGGCGGCGAACATTGCCGCGGGTTGATATGCGCCTATTAAAAAGCTACTTGCCGATCTCTCCAACAACCATTTAATGCACCTCGCCAGCATATCTCGAAAGTGTCAAAGAATGATAAGATGAATCTGGCTCTGTTAGTAACGGCATCTCCCGCGCGAGAGTTTTCCTGGACCTCGCACGACCCGGCCCGAGAAAATGTGGTTTATGCGCGAGAAGCCCTTGTGAAGCAAGGGGATAGATCATTTCGTGGCTCTGTTTTCGGGTCTTAGAGGGCGGTTTTGGGGCTAAAATGTGCATTGTATCGCTGGGCGAATGAGAAAAATGTGGTTTATCCAAGAGAAGGCCACGGGGGATGAGAGCGGGGGACGAGAGCGGGCGACGAGAGCGGAGTACGAGTACGAGAACGAGGACGAGCACGAGTAGAGTATCCCGGAAGACGGGTTTGTTGCCTTTTTTAGACGAATCAAGTGTCAAGCCGGTAGGGCACGATCTTTTTGTCTGTTTCCACAATGGCCAGGAAACGGCTTGACGGGCTACAAGGAGGGCGGATACCGTTAGAATCAATGAGTGTAGCGCGCAAGGGTTTTTTGGACAGTTTGGTGGCGTTATTCATGCAGCCTCCTTGGATCAGTCGTTACACCGTCTTCTGTTTCTGCCGAGCCGAAAACAGGCCCAGCCCGCCCCAAGTTCTCCCGGGGGGGACCTACTTAATCCTTGCATCTCACCTCTCAGCTGGTCACCCTTTTTCTCCTCTATCTTTTCGCCCAATTTGGTATCCAGAAAAACTCTAGCGCGGGAGAATACCGATGGTCACTGAACCGTCGTGGTGTCGTGAAGAGTTCGAAAGGCGGCAGAAGGAGTTTCTGGCCGAATGGGCGGAGGCCGTGCGCTTCCCCACAGTCGGCGCCGACCCGAACCATTGGGAGGACTGCCAAGCCTGCGCCTCCTGGTATGCGGATCGGCTTCGCGCGCGGGGGTTTACGGCAGAGGTTCTCCCCACGGGCGACCGGACACCACCGATCGTACTGGCGGAACGGCCAGGCCGATCCGACCGACCGACGCTTCTGATTTACGGCCATTACGACGTTCAACCCGCCGATTCTCTCGAGAAGTGGAAGACGCCCCCCTTCGAACCCGTCTGGCGGGAGGGCCGGCTATGGGGGAGGGGCGCGCAGGACAACAAAGGCCAGCTGGCCTATCTTCTGGCCGCTCTGGCTGCGATGCATCATCGGGCTCCGAACGCGCTGCCGCCACTTCGCCTTCTTCTCGAAGGGCAGGAAGAATCCGGCAGTTCCGGCCTGGCCCGGTGTTTGCCCGGACTGGCGGAACGGATCCGCGCGGACGCGCTTCTGGTTTGCGATACCTTCATGAGTCCGGACGGCGCACCCGCATTGGTGATGGGTCTTCGGGGAATTGTCCATTTCACCCTCACCGTTTTCGGTCCTCGGCGGGATCTCCATTCTGGAACACACGGTGGCGTGGCGCCGAATCCTGCGATCGGATTATGCCGGATGGTGGCGGCCCTTCATCGCCCCGACGGCGCGCCCGCTGTCCCCGGCTTCGAACCACCGCCGGATTGTCCTTCCGCGCGCGAGCAGGAACTGCTCGCCCGTACCCCCTTCGATCCCGCTGAGTATGAACGGCAAACGGGCGTTCCCCCGGTGGGAGGAGAACGCGCGCTCCCCCCCCTGGTTCGGCTAGGTTTCCGGCCGACGATCGAGGTGAACGGTATTTTGTCTGGTTATACGGGCGCCGGTTCGAAAACGATCATTCCCGAGCGGGCCATGGCCAAGATCAGCGCCCGCCTGGCGGCCGGACAGGATCCGGAACGGTGTCTGGCCCTTCTGGAGCAATTTCTTCGCGACCATACACCGGCCGGTCTCCGCTGCGAAATTACCGAACAGACCATCGGAGGGCCCGCGCTGCGTCTGGATCCCGACTCACCCTGGGCCGCCGCGGCGGCACGCGCCCTCGAGGCCGTCTGCGGTCGATCCGTGGTCTATCAATGGGAGGGTGCCTCCATCCCGATCCTTGCGGCCCTCAGCCGCGCCGCCGGTGGGGCGGCCCCTATCTTGACCGGCTTTGGACGGGAAGAGGACGCCGTCCATGCGCCCAATGAGTCCTTTGCCCTCGACCGGTTCCGTCTCGGCTTCCGGTTTGTCTGTTCCTTCATCACCAATTTCGGCGGTTTTTATGACACTCTGGCATCTCCATCCTGAAATCCAGTGGCCCAATACCCTCTCCGATGAGTCCCGTCTGCGCGGTGAAGCCGTGGCCATCGCCTTTCCCGAAACCGAAGAGGAGGCCGCCGACGCGCTGCGCGAGGCATGGGAGCGGGGCTGGAGCATTACCGTGCAGGGAGGACGGACCGGAATCGCCGGCGGAGCCGTCCCCCAGGGCGGTGCGATCCTCAATCTCAGTCGCATGACTCGCATTCTTGGGCTTCGGCGGCGCGACTCGGACGGCGCATTTGTTGTCCGTGTCCAGCCGGGCGTGACCCTTTCCGCCCTGCGCCAGGCGTTGGCAACCCGCGACTTCGCGACCGACGGTTGGTCGGGGGCGGACCGACAGGCGCTCGAGGAGTTCCGAAGGGAGCCCCCCTGGATGGTCACGGCTGACCCTACGGAGACCAGCGCCACCGTGGGCGGGATGGTAGCCTGTAACGCCTCGGGGGCGCGATCCTTTCGATATGGGGCCATCCGGCGATGGGTCGAATCGGTCCGCGTGGCTCTGGCCGATGGAGCGGTGCTCGCCCTTGCCCGGGGCCGGGAGCGAGCCCGGGGCCGGACCTTCCGCCTGGAGGTCGGGGGAAAGATCCTCGAGGGGGTGCTCCCGAGCTACCGGATGCCGGCGGTCAAGAATGCGGCCGGCTACTATGCGGCGGATGACATGGACCTGCTCGATCTTTTCATTGGAAGCGAAGGGACCCTGGGCGTGATCCTGGAGGCCGAGCTGGTGTTGAAACCCGCGTCACCGGTCGAATGGGGAGTGACGGCCTTTCTGCCCGATACGACTGCCGTCGTCCGCTTTGTACGGGAGGTGCGAGCCGAGCCGGACGGCATCATCGCGATCGAATACTTTAGCGGGTCGGCGCTGGATCTTCTGCGGGTAGCGCGGACCGAAGGGGGTTCCTTTGTGACGTTGCCCCCAGTGCCGAAGGCCCATGGGGGGGCGGTTTACGTGGAGATCGCGGCGGCCACAGAGGAGCAGGCGGAGCCGATACTCCAACGGGTGGTGGAGGTTATGAAGAGCTGCGGGGGGGAAGAAGAGAGGGCCTGGCTGGCTACGGAGCCCCGGGAAATGGAACGCGCCAAAACTTTTCGCCATGCCGTTCCCGAGCGGATCAATGCCCTGATTGCGGAGCGGAAAAAGAGGGAGCCGGCGATCATTAAATTGGGGACCGATATGGCGGTTCCGGATGAACAGCTTGACGAGGTTCTGGCGCTCTATGAACGGGGATTGAAGGAAGGGGGGTTCGAGGCGGTCCTCTTTGGTCACATCGGAAACAATCACGTTCACGTCAACATTCTTCCCCGCGACCGGGCGGAGGTGGAGGCGGCCCGGCGGCTCTACCGCACCTGGGCGGAACAGGTTGGGGCATGGGGCGGCACGATTTCCGCCGAACACGGAGTGGGCAAACTGAAAAAGTCCTTTCTGCCCCTCATGTTGGGGGAGGAAGGGGTTCGGCAGATGCGGGCGGTCAAGGCGGTTTTCGATCCCGGCAACCGGCTGGGTCCAGGGACCCTGTTTTGAGGAGCCGCATGAAACGGTTGAGACGACTTTTCCTTTGGATGGTGGCACTCGCGATCGGATTACTTGCGATTGTGCTGAGCGGGCCGTGGTGGCTGGCTGGTCTGGCCCGGCTTTGGATTGTCGAAGATCCGCCGGAACCGGCGGATGCGATCGTGGTGCTGGGCGGCGGCCTTCAGAGCCGGCCCTTTGCTGCGGCCGATCTCTACCATCGTGGACAGGCGCCGCTGGTTCTGGTCATGCGGAATGCCTGGCGTCGGACCGATGCCATGGGGATTACGGTTGATGATACCTCGGCTGCGGTTCAGGTTCTCAAGGCCATGGGGGTGCCTGAGCACGCGATCCATGTGCCCGACGAGCCGGTCTTCAGCACGGCCGACGAGGCCGAAGTGGTGGCGGCCTGGGTCCGGGCCAGGGGCTGGCGGTGTGTGCTTGTACCGACCAATCCCTTCCATACGAGGCGGGTTAAATGGCTGTTCCGGCACGCACTTCGGGAGAGGGGCTGCCGGGTTCTCACGTTGCCGGTGACGCTCAAGGCCTATTCGCCGGAGACGTGGTGGAAAAACGAAGCCGGATTGATCACCTTTCAGAACGAGGTGATCAAGTATGGATACGCCCGTCTCAGGGCGCTTCTTGGCCGGCCGCTGGCCCCGCGGTTCGAGGCTGGCGTGGCTCCGAACGGCACACCCGTCCTCGAGAGCGATTGATCGTCCGATGGGTGACCCGCCCGGGATCCAGGGCAAAAAGGCAATCCGTCACCCGGCCCGGTCCGAACCGCTTCCGGATGCCTTCCAGAACAGGCGTCCGGGCCATCCGCGAGAGTTCGAAGAGCCAGACGTTATCATCCACATGAATGATGAGTCGGGTGCCGTCGAGTCGGACCGGTCGGGCGTGACGGGCGATGGCCTCGCCGACGATATCGGGCCAGGCGGCGACCAGCGTTTCGAACCAGTCGGTCCGAAGGGCCTCGATCCGGGGAATCAGTTTCTGGAGAATCTCGCCGACCGGTAACGCGTCGTGGCGGCACGGCTTGCGCATAGCACTCACCTCAGGTTTGACGGCTCCTACAGTGAAGCAAGACGAAGCCGCCGTCAAGCGATGATCGCCGGGACCCTTTGGGGCCGCAACGCTTTTCAGCCGCTCGCTTCTTCGCGGCAAAGCAGGGTTCCTTGCCCACTGACCCGACGCCGCCCTGAATAACCCGTGCCGCGTGTTATGGGACGCCCTTGGTCCTAATAACCACATATTTTGGACCTCAAAAACCGCTCTCTAAGACCAAAAACAGGGCACTTCAGCAATCTATCCCCTTCTGCTACAAAAACTTAGCGTGGATAAGTCACAATACCCAGACCCCTATACCCAACCGGTGCAGCGTTTTGACGCGACGCGGAGCCACACCCCGGCGGCGATGGATAGTCCACGCGAGCGATGGCCTGCGTGGGCTATTTTCGGGTGACAGAGTACACGGCGCCGTCGTCAAAGCGGATAATTGGCGTTATATTGGCAACGCTTTGCAATTCGTCAAAAGAAAACATATTCTTTCTGTGAATACGATCAAACCAGACAAGAAACACGTTTTTTCCATGGGGCCATCTTCCCCTGAGATGGGATAGGTCGTTGACGATCCTAGGCGAGTTATACTCGGTTCTGGTGGGGGCTGCTTTGGACTTAAGGTTTGCCAAGATATAAAGGGCGTTGGGTTCATTTGAATAGATGACACACCCCGAAAAGCGGGTTTGATTTTTTCGAAGGTATTCGAGGGTCTGGCTGCTTTTCCACGATTGGGAGCTGAATTTTATCCCATGACGCATGGTCTCTACGATGACCCGCCCCGCGATGGCGTTTGAGTACAATAACCACATTCCGATCGTGGCCCCTAACAAGATATTCACCCCTTTAGGGGACAGCCACGATTGGGATGAGGCCGCTACGATCTTGGACGCAAGAAACAGAAGCACGAGCGTAATGGGTACAAAAACGGGGGACAACAATCGGTCATCAATGCGGTCATACGCCGTGGTTGTTGAAGAAACCACCAGAAACCCGATATAAAGGACGATGAATAATAACGGCAGCCGTATTTCCGATAACAACGCGCGAACCTTCCACCAATTCCCAAAACTCGTCCTTCCGACCAAGACGCCCACCGTTACGCTGAGCAACGCAAGGCCCATCAGCACGAGGTTTATTCCTACCAGCGTTGGGTTATGGGCAGATAGGTCTTTGGGAACAAGGTACCACGACAAGATAGTGCGAAGGGTATATGTTATGTTCTGAGAAAAGGTGAAAATGGAAGGTGCTCTCGGTCCAAATAAAGTGCCTGAGAGAACGACGTTCCGGATGACCCACAGGCTGATTGGAAACGCTGAAATAGCCATAAAGAGGATCACATGTTCAATTTTGCTTCTTAAGCGATCCCCTCGAAAAAATATAATGCTTACTGTTCCCGTAAGGATAAGAATGATCCCAATATACCGAGTCAGACACGCTAACGCGGCGGACAAAGAGAGGAGCACAAGGGATTTGATATCTCCCTTTTCGAGATAAAATTCTGAGAACATCAGATAAAGCAATAAAATGCAAATAAAAAGAAGCTCAGTCCACGCCATGAGCGAAACTCTGACGAGCGGAATCGAAACAAGGACCGACGCGGTTCCAAGGAGGGCGAACCCAACAAATGTTTTTAACAGCCGAAGAAAGAGTATCCCCGAAAAGAAAACGACAAGCCCAAACAAGACCGCTTGGACAACAGAGGCTGAGGAGAGGGGGTCTATTTCGAAAAAATAGTCAAAGAAAGCCAAGAGAGCGGGATAAAGGGGGGGTTGGAGGACCAAGGGTGTTCCATGATATGGGACAACCCCTAATCCCTCAGCAATATGCCTTGCGGTGGAAATGTATACCACAGAGTCCGGAGTGAGCCCAATCCCGTAGGGCTTCGTAACCAGCACGAGCGTGACGGTCCCTATGAGGCTTAAAAGGATCAGCATCAGTTTCGCACTCTGAGTCGTGCCCTTTCCCGATCTCATGGCGTGCGTCTCCCTGGGGGGATCGTCCCGATGAGCTCCCATCCCCCCCCCCTTCGTTTAGACAGGTGGCGGGGTGATTTAAGCAAAGATTCCATGCGCCTTCAACCGTCCATATCTCGCTCCTTCCCAAGCCCAAATCTCCCTTCGCTAAAGATTAGGGGGCTCGCAAAATGAAAGATTTTGCCCTTGACGGGGGAGAAGGATTGGGTTTATCCTGATCGTCTCCCTATGAGCGGGCCAAAGGGGCTTTTTGCCTCTTCTGGCCGGGTTTGCGTCAAGAGAAAACCAAGGAGACCTCCATGGCTATCAAAGTCGGTATCAACGGGTTCGGACGGATCGGACGGCTGGCCTTCCAAGCGCTTTGCGATCAGGGCCTCCTCGGCAAGGGGGAAGGCCAACTCGACGTGGTCGCCGTCGTGGATATCTCGACGGAGGCCGACTATTTCAGTTACCAGCTCCGATATGACTCGGTTCACGGCAAATTCCGCCATCCCATCACCACCCGCAAGAGTTCTCCCCAGGTCGAGGATAACGACATTCTTGTGGTCAACGGCCATGAGATCCGGTGCGTGATGGCGACCAAGGATCCGTCCCAGCTCCCCTGGAAGGACTTGGGCGTTCAGTACGTCATTGAGTCCACCGGCCTCTTCACCGATTCGGAAAAAGCCAAAGGCCACCTGGCCGCCGGCGCGAAGAAAGTGCTCATCACCGCTCCCGGTAAGGGCGAGGTCAAGACGATCGTCATGGGCGTCAACGAACACGAGTACGATAGCGCCAAACACGCCATCGTCTCCAACGCCTCCTGCACCACGAACTGCCTGGCGCCGCTGGTTCATGTTCTCCTCAAGGAAGGCATCGGCATCGAGACCGGGCTCATGACCACCATCCACTCCTACACGGCTACGCAGAAGGTGGTGGATGGACCTTCCAAAAAGGACTGGCGGGGCGGCCGGGCCGCGGCCATCAACATCATTCCATCCACCACCGGCGCGGCCAAGGCGGTCGGCGAAGTCCTTCCGGCGGTCAAGGGCCGCCTGACGGGCATGGCCTTCCGCGTTCCCACGCCCGACGTCTCCGTCGTGGATCTGACCTTCCGGGCCGCACGGGATACTTCGATCGAGGAAATTGACCAGAAGCTGAAAGCCGCCGCCCAGACCTATCTCAAGGGCTATCTGGCCGTGACGGAGGAGGAGGTCGTCTCTACGGACTTCATTCACGACGCGCACTCGTCGGTCTACGACTCCTTGGCCACGCTCCAGAACAATCTGAAGGGCGAGAAGCGCTTCTTCAAGATCGTGAGCTGGTACGACAACGAGTGGGGTTACAGCAACCGCGTCGTGGATCTGCTTCGCTTCATGGCCAAGCGGGATGGTGTGAAATAACGGATCGGAGAGAGGATTCATGAACAAGAAAACCCTCCGCGATGTGCCGTTGGCAGACCAGCGCGTGGTGATGCGCGTGGATTTCAACGTGCCCATCAAGAACGGGGTCATAACGGACGACACGCGCGTGCAGGCGGCTCTTCCCAGCATCCGCTACGTGTTGGAGCAGGGAGGCTCCCTCGTACTGATGAGTCACCTGGGACGCCCTGCCGGGAAGGGATACGAGGCGGAGTTCAGCCTCAAACCCGTCGCCACCCACCTGGAGAAACTTCTCGGACGTCCGGTCGCGTTTGCGCCGGATTGTCTGGCCGCTGACGCGGCCGCCGCCGCGCTCCGTCCGGGCGGGGTGCTCATGCTCGAGAACACCCGCTTCTACAAGGAGGAGGAGGGCTCCGTCAAAAAGAAGGAAGGAGAGAGCGACGAGGCCTACCAGGCCCGCAAGGCCGAAATGAAGAAGAAACAGGAGGCCATGGCCAAAAAACTCGCCTCCTACGGCCACCTCTTCTGCAATGATGCCTTCGGGGCCGCCCATCGGGCGCATGCCTCCACGGCCGTCATCGCGAAGTTTCTCCCTATCCGTGTCGCCGGCTTCCTCATGGAGAAGGAGCTCGACTACCTCAGCCGGGCGCTCGAAAAACCCGACCGGCCCTTCGTCGCGATTCTCGGCGGGGCCAAGGTCTCCGACAAACTGGGGGTGGTTCGCAACCTTCTGACGAAGGTGGACGCCCTGCTCATCGGCGGCGGCATGGCCTATACCTTTCTTGCCGCACAGGGGCATTCGATCGGAAAATCCCTCTGCGAGACCGATCAACTCGACTATGCCCGGGCCATGCTGGAGGAGGCCCGGAAGCGAAAGGTCCGCCTCCTGCTCCCCGTGGATAACGTGGCGGCCGACCGCTTCGATGCCAATGCCGCCACCCAAGTGGTGGGAATGGATATCCCCGACGGCTGGATGGCCCTCGACATCGGCCCTCGGACCGTCGAACTCTTCGGAAACGAGATCCGACAGGCGAAGATGGTCGTGTGGAACGGCCCCATGGGCTGCTTCGAAATGGCGCCGTTCGCGGCCGGTACATTCGGCGTCTGCCGGGCCGTCGCGGAAAGCGGCGCGGTGAGCATCATCGGCGGCGGCGACAGCGTCAGCGCCGTCAACCAGAGCGGACTGGCCGACAAGATGAGCCACATCAGCACGGGCGGCGGCGCCAGCCTCGAATTTTTGGAAGGCAAAACGCTTCCGGGTGTGGCGGTGTTGGACGACAAATAACGATCGGGGATCAGGCCGCCATGCGCGCGAAGTTTGTCGCCGGTAACTGGAAGATGTACAAGACCGCCGCTGAAGGGGCGGCCTTGGCGACGGCTATCCGCAACGGGCTTCGGCTTCGGCCGAACGTTGAGGTGGCGGTGTGCCCGCCTTTCACCGCTCTTCAGGCGGTTGGTCGGGCGATTGCGGGAAGCCCCCTTGCCCTCGGCGCCCAGAATCTCCATCCGGATTCCGAAGGGGCTCACACCGGCGAGATTTCCGCTGCGATGCTCAAGGAGCACGGCTGCGTTTACGTCATCGTCGGCCACAGCGAACGTCGTCGGGAGTTCGGGGAAACCGATGCCTTCATCAACGCCAAGGCCCGTGCCGCTCTGGCGGCCGGCCTTACCCCCATTGTCTGCGTCGGCGAAACCCGTGAGGAGCGGGAATCGGGTCGGACCGAGGCTGTGCTGACGGCCCAAGTGCAGGGCAGCCTGGCAGGGTTGGGCGGGCAGCTTCCGGCGCTTGTGATCGCCTATGAGCCTGTATGGGCGATAGGAACCGGACTGACCGCAACGCCGGAACAGGCCCAGTCCGCCCACGCCCATATCCGGCGTCTCCTGGCCGGTTTGGGTGGGGAGACCGCGGCGGCCCAAACGCGCATCCTATACGGGGGAAGCGTCAAACCGGACAATGCGGCGGACCTGTTCAGCCAGCCGGACATTGATGGAGGACTCATCGGCGGAGCCTCCCTCAAGGCCGACTCGTTCCTGGCCATCGTCCATTCCGCCTGACGCCGAGGGAGATCCTGGTCCATGCTGACATTTCTGTGGTATCTGCTGGTGACCGTTGAGGTTCTGCTGGCCCTGTTGCTCGTTCTGGTCATCCTTCTGCAGCGATCCCGCGAGGATGGCCTCGGCCTGGCCTTCGGCAGCGCGATGGGCGAAAGCCTGTTCGGGACACAAGCTTCGACTATCCTGACCAAGGCGACCGTGGTTATGACGATTCTTTTCCTCCTCAATACCATCGCCCTAGGCCGGGTCGGAAGCCTACGCTGGAGCCGTCGGGCCCTCATCGGCGACCGCATCCCGGAGTCCCCTTCGAGCGCGGTGGATCTGCAGACGATCCCCACGCTGCCGGCCGCCGAGACCGACATCGAGGATCGGCCGCGGCCTGCGGCTCAGGAGCCCGAAGAGACGTCGCCGGCTGCCGATCAGACGCCGCTGACGGTGCCCCTCGCTCTCCCGACGGCGCCCGCCCCGGTCCCGCCGACGGAGGCGCGCGAACCGGCTCCCGAAGAAGCGCCCGCGCCTTCCGCGCCGCCCGCCGCGCCGGACTCCTGACGGAGGGCGCGCGCGATGGGCGCCGTATCCGGATGGATTCACCGCACCGGGGCCGGCCTGGCGGCGGTCGCTGTCTCCCTGTTGCTCTCCTCGTGCGGCGATCGGCCCCAATCGTCCGGCGTTACTCGCGAGCGGGTGCTTTACGGCGAGACGGACCGGATTCGCAGTTTCGATCCCGCCCGCGCTGGCGACGTGGCCTCGGCGCTGGCCATCGCCCGTATTTACGAGACCCTCTATCAGTACGCCTACCTCGAACGGCCCTATCGCCTTGAACCGCTATTGGCCGCCGCGATGCCCAGTGTCTCCGAAGATGGGCTCACCTACACCATTCCGATTCGACCCGGTATTTTCTTTGCTGATGATCCCTGTTTCACCCGGACCGGCGGCCGGGGGAGGGAGTTGACCGCCGACGATTTCGTCTATTCCATCAAGCGAATAGCGGACGTAAAGAACGAATCGTCGGGGTGGTGGGCCTTCCAGAACCGAATTGCCGGACTGGACGAATTCCGGGAAGCCAGCCTCGGCGAACGGCCCACCGATTACGATCGTCCCGTCGAAGGTCTCCAAGCGTTGGACCGTCATACCCTTCAGATCCGCCTTCGCGAGCCCTATCCGCAACTCCTCTGGATTCTCGCCATGCACTATGCGGCCGCGGTTCCCCGAGAAGCGGTCGAATACTACCACGGCCGCGAGGGGCGCGACCGCTTCAGCCATCACCCCGTTGGGACAGGTCCCTTCCGGCTGGTTCGCTGGATTCGCAATTATCGCATTGAATACGAGCGGAACCCCAAATGGGCCGAGACCGGGCGGGTAGAACGATACCCCGAGCGGGGCGAACCCGGAGACGCCGAAGCCGGACTCCTTCAGGACGCCGGACGCCCCATTCCCTTTCTCGATCGCATTGTCCAGTACGTCATCGAAGACAGCTCCACCCAGTGGCTTCTCTTCCTTCGCGGCCGTCTCGAACAGTCGGGCATCGGCCGCGACAACTGGGATGCCGTCATCGGACCGGAACGGACCCTGACGCCCGCCCTGCGGGCCAAAGGCGTCTGCCTCCATGCCACGCCGACGCTCATGACAACCTATATCGGCTTCAACATGGACGACCCGGTGGTGGGTCCCAACCGGAAACTTCGGCAGGCCCTCTGCTGCGCCTTCGACGGGAAGGCCTGGTCGGCGTTTTACAACGACCGGATGATCCCGGCTAACGGCCCCATTCCCCCAGGCGTGGCCGGCGCCCGAGGGCTAGACGAGCCGAATCCTTACGGCTACGATCTCGAAAAGGCCCGCCGTCTTCTGGCCGAGGCCGGCTACCCAAACGGCCTCGACCCGGCCACGGGCCGGCGGCTCGTTCTGACCGTTGAGCTGGGATCGGCGAACGACCCGACCACTCGGGCCTCCGCCGAACTCTTTGCCGATTTCATGGATCGGATCGGTGTTCGCATCGAAAACAGCTACAACAACTGGCCGACCTTTCTGGATAAAATGGATCGCCGCCAGTGTCAGATGTACCGGCTCGGCTGGGTAGCCGACTATCCCGACGCCGAGAATTTTCTCCAGCTTTTTTACGGGCCGAACAGCTCACCCGGCCCCAACCACAGCAACTATGTCAATCCGGAATTCGACCAGCTCTACGAACGGGTACGGACGATGCCCGACAGCCCGGAGCGGACCGCCCTCTACCGGCAGATGGTGGATATTCTGATGGAAGACTGCCCCTGGATCTGCCTGGCCTATCCCCTGGCGTTCGGGCTTCAGCATGGATGGCTGCGAAACTACAAACCCCACGATTTCCCCTACGGAATGAGCAAGTATTACGATGTGGACATCGAGGCCCGGGCGGCCTGGCAGGCCCGGGAGTGGTGAGGAGCGTGCGGCGATGCTGATTTACATCCTCCGGCGCCTTCTTCAACTCGTGCCGATCCTTTTCGGTGTGCTGGTCCTCACCTTCATCCTCTTCAACGTCGCCGGCGGAAGCCCCGCCGCCCTCATGTTGGGAAAGAATGTCTCGGCCCGGCAACTGGAGGAGTTCGACGAACAGCGCGGCTTCAACAAACCGCTCTTCTTTGGGTGGTGGACCTCCACCCGAGCCTACGAAACCCGACACGACACACCATTCCCCCTTGCCTGGCGGACGGTGGAAGGCGCCCGGCTCGAGGGCGATCGGGTGCGAATCGAACAGACGGCTGAGGTTCCCATGGCCTTTGCCCCACGGGCCGGTCTTGTTCTTCGCTGGTCCCTCCGCTATCGGACGGAAGGACGGTATCGCCTCGCCTGGACGGACGCCACCGGCCCCCATCAGCACGATCTGCCGCCTGCGCCGGGGGAGGGCGCTGTCTCCGTCACGGTCTGTTCCGGGGGCGAAGGGCAGGAAGGCCGATTGCGTTTCGAACCGTTGAGCGATCACGAACCGCCGCTGGAGATCCTTCGACTGACCCTGGAGCGGCGGATGGCCTCGCCCTGGGATTCCCAGTTCGTGCACTTTCTCGGGCGCCTGTTCCGTCTCGACTTCGGCGAATCCATGGCCACCGGTCAGCCGGTGCTCCAAATGATGCGAGAAGGGATCGGTCCCTCGCTCCTTCTGATGGTTCCGATCTTTTTCGGTGAGCTGGTTCTGGCCGTCACGCTGGCCCTCTTCTGCGCCTGGTTCCGAAACCGCTGGCCGGACCGTCTCATTGTGGTGGCCTCGGTTCTTCTCATGAGCGTCAACTATCTGGTGTGGATTGTCATGGGCCAGTATTGGCTGGCCTTCCGATGGAACTGGTTCCCCGTCTGGGGGTTCGAATCGTGGCGGTATCTCCTCCTGCCCTGGCTGATCGGGCTTTTCAGCGGCTTGGGCGGCAGCGTGCGCTTTTACCGGACCGTGATGCTCGACGAGATGTACCGGGATTATGTGCGAACGGCCTTTGCCAAAGGGCTGCCGCTCCACGCCGTGCTTTTCCGCCATGTGCTCCGGAATGCGATGATTCCGATCATCACCCAGTCTGTCATGGCTCTGCCGTTCCTCTACACGGGCAGCCTGCTTCTGGAAAGCTTCTTCGGAATCCCCGGACTGGGCTATCTGAGCGTCAATGCGCTGAACTCGCTGGATGTGGATGTCGTCCGGGCCGTCGTTGTCATCGGCACGGTGCTCTACGTGTTGGCTAACCTGGTCAGCGACATCTGCTATGCCCTGGTGGATCCACGGGTGAGACTGAAATGAATAACCTCGTCACAGCCGAAACGCCAATCCGGAGCCGCAGCCTCTGGGGAGACGCCCTGCGACGGATGTGGCGGAGGCCCGATCAGCGGGTCTGCCTCGGCGTCATCCTCCTTTTCACGGCCGCCGCCCTTTGGGGGGAGTTCGTCTTCTGGCGATATCGGCTGCGCGACGAGACGCCGCCCTACAATCGGGTGGATATGACCAAGGCCTACCGCCCCCCCAGTCCCTGGGCACGTCCGTTCGCCCGTGCGGCCGAGGCCTTGGGCCCCGAGGCCGGCCGTTGGGCCATTGCCCGGAAGGGGTTGGCTAACCTCCTCGAGCATCCGCTGGGAACGGACAATCTGGGACGAGACGTGGCGCAACGCCTGGTGCAGGGCGCTCGGATCGCCTTCCAGGTTGGGATCATCACCTCGCTCATTGCGATTCCGATCGGCGTCATCCTCGGTCTGATTGCCGGCTATTTCGGCGGGCGAGTGGATGACCTGATCGTCTGGCTCTATTCGACTGTCGCCTCCATGCCCGGCCTCCTCTTCATCCTGGCTATCGCCATGGTGGCTGGAAAAGGACTCAAAGGGGTCTATCTCGGCATCGGGTTGATGACATGGACCGGCCTTTGCCGCCTCATCCGGGCCGAGGTGATCAAACACCGGGAACGCCCCTATGTGGTGGCGGCCCGAACCCTCGGAGCAGGCCCCTTCCGGATCATGTTTCGCCACATCCTTCCCAATGTCTTTCACCTCGTCATCATCTCCTTCAGCCTTCGCTTTCCCTCCGCCATCGGCACGGAGGTCTTTATGAGTTTCCTGGGCATTGGCGTTCAGGGTGAACCGTCCTGGGGTATCATGATCAGCAATGCCCGGCTTCGCCTTTGGCATGGGATGTGGTGGGAGATGACGGCCGTCACCGCCGCCGTCTTTCTCGTCGTGCTGGCCTTCAACCTGGCTGGGGATGGCCTTCGCGATGCCCTCGATCCCCGCCTTCGGACGGGAGAATCCCCATGACTTCCCCCTCTTCCCAACCGATTCTTCCCTCGCTTGAAAGCCCCGCTGCGCTCCGTAGGCTCGCGCCCACCCAGCTTCAACAACTGGCCGGAGAGATCCGGCAGTTCATTCTTGAGACCGTCGGTCAAACGGGAGGCCATCTGGCCGCCAACCTCGGAACGGTCGAGCTGACAATCGCCCTTCTGCGCGTTTTCGATCCGCCCCGCGATCGGATTCTCTGGGACGTCGGCCACCAGACCTACGCATGGAAGATCCTGACCGGCCGGCGCGACCGTTTCCCCACCCTCCGTCAAACCGGCGGTCTGAGCGGCTTTCCGCATCCCGCGGAAAGCCCGTTCGATGCCTTTGTGGCCGGACACGCCGGGACGGCACTCTCGGCCGCCCTCGGGTTCGCCGTGGCCCGTGATCGGACGGGCGGGAACGAACACGTGATCGCGGTCGTCGGGGACGGCGCCCTCGGCAATGGCCTCAGCTTCGAGGCCCTGAATAACCTCCGGACCGCCCAACGCCTGATCGTTATCCTCAACGACAACGAAATGTCCATTGCGGCCAACGTAGGCTCGCTTTCCAAGACTCTGGGTACCCTTTTGGCCAATCCCCGCTACAACCGCTGGAAAGGGAACATTGAAGGACTTGTCACACGGGTGGTGAAGGGTGAACGCCCCCGGTCCCTGTATTACCGTATCGAAGAGACGATCAAAGGATTCTTCCTGCGAAGCCGGTTTTTCGAGGAGTTCGGCCTCCGCTATATCGGTCCGGTGGACGGGCACGACCTCGGACTTCTCGAAGATGCGCTCCGAATCGCCCGCGAATACCCGCGGCCTATCTTGCTGCATATTGTTACTCGCAAAGGGCGTGGTTACCCACCGGCGGAAGCGGACCCCGAACGCTGGCATAGCACGGCCCCCTTTTTGGCCTGTGACGAGACCACCTCGCCGGCTCCGGTGGGTCTCTGCTGGTCGGACGCCATGGGGCAGCATCTGATCCAACTGGCCGAACGGGATCCCCGTATCGTGGCCATTACGGCGGCCATGCCTGGAGGAACCGGTCTTTCGGCCTTTGCCCGACGCTTTCCCGATCGCTTTTTCGACGTGGGCATCTGCGAGTCGCATGCGGTCGTATTTGCGGCGGCCCTGGCGGCGGCCGGCCTGCGCCCGTTCGTGCCGCTCTACTCGACATTTGCCCAGCGGGCGGTGGACCCGATCATTCATGATGTCTGTCTTCAGAATCTGCCGGTCGTGCTTCTGCTCGATCGGGCTGGCGTGGTGGGCGAGGATGGGCCGACTCACCAAGGGGTATTCGACATTCCGCTCCTCTCACCCATTCCCAATCTCACCTTCGCTCAGCCGGCCGATGCCACCGAGCTGACCGCCCTGATGGATATGGCCCTTCAGACCAAAGGCCCCTTCGCCATCCGATATCCCCGAGGCAGAGTGCCGGACCCGGTCATGAGCTCTCTGGCCCCCGTCATCGTTGGCCGGGCCGTGGAGGTGGCGCCGGGCGACCCGGCGCTCCATTTTTGGGCCTTGGGCGATCTGGTGCCTTTGGCCCGGGCGGCGGCCGAGGCGGTGGCGGGACGGCTTGGGCGGCGACCGACCGTTACGAACGCGCGATTTATCAAACCGTTGGATGCGGATCGGCTTCGGCAGCAGGTTCCACAAGCGCGGCTCTTTGCCTTTTTCGAAAATGGAACGGGGACCGGCGGCTTTGGAATGCAGGCCTCCGCCGTTCTTTGGGAGGCTGGTTACCGCGGAGCGATTCTACGGTTCGGATGGCCGGACCGATTCATCGAGCAGGGGCGTCCGGCCGATCTCTTTTCCCGATACGGGCTGACGGTCGAGGCCATCGCCCGAACGGTGCTCAAACAATGGGAGAGCGGCGAACGGCCGCCCACATGAAACAACGGCTCGACCAGATGCTCGTGGCGCGGGGTCTGGCGGAGAGTCGGGAAAAGGCCCGGCGGCTGATTCTGGCCGGCGAGGTTCTCGTCGGCGGTCAGGTCGTGACGCGCCCTGCCGCCCTGATTGAGTCGGAGGGGGACATTCCGCTCCAGGTGAAGACGCCCGAACGGTTTGTCAGCCGGGGCGGCTGGAAGCTGGAACGAGCCTTCGAGATCTTTCCCATCTCCGCCGAGGGCCGTGTCTGCCTCGATGTCGGATCGTCCACCGGCGGCTTCACCGACTGTCTCCTTCAGCATGGCGCTCGCCGGGTCTATGCGCTGGATGTCGGCCGCGGACAACTGGATTGGCGGCTCCGGCGCGATCCGCGCGTGGTCGTGATGGAGGGCGTGAATGCCCGCTATCTCAAAGCCGGCGACCTCCCCGAGCGCCCGTCCCTGGCAACGGTGGATGTGTCGTTCATCTCCTTGACGAAAATCCTGCCGGCTGTTACAACCGTGCTGGATTCCGGTGCCGACCTCGTCACGCTCATCAAACCCCAATTCGAGGCGGGCCGGCGTTATGTGGAAAAAGGCGGCGTGGTCCGGGACCCGGAGGTTCGAGCGGCTGTCATCGAATCCATCCGCCGGTTCGGCGTCGAGACCTTGGGGCTGACGTGGGCCGGCGAGTGTGAGTCGCCTCTTCGCGGCCCGGCGGGCAACGTAGAGTGGCTGGCCTGGTGGAAAAAACCATGACACACATTGGCCTCTATGTGAATGTGGACAATCCACGGGCCGCCGAGGCCATTCGGCGGCTGGCCGCCTGCGCGGCGGCTCAGGGAGTGACGCTGGTGGCCTGGGGTGAGACGGCGTCGTTTTTGAAGCGGCTCAATCACCCCTTCCTCCAGGGAAACGCGATGGAGGCCGATGCTCTGCTGGTACTCGGCGGCGATGGCACGATGTTGCGGGCCGTGCGCGAAACCATCACGGCCCGAAGACCCGTGATGGGCGTCAATATGGGCAGCCTCGGTTTTCTGACGGGCGTCTCGGAACAGGAACTCGACCACGCTGTGGCCTGTCTGGCCCGAGGGGCGGTCATCGAAAGCCCGCGAACCCTGGCCGAGGTTCAGGTTTTCCGACAGGGCCGTACCCTCGAGCGGGCCTTGTGCCTGAACGACGTTGTGCTCCGCAACGGGGACAGCGCCCGCATTGTTACACTGGAAATCCGCGTGGACGAGGGAACGGCCGCCCCGATTACCGGCGATGGGATCATTATTGCCACACCGACCGGCAGCACCGGCCATTCACTTTCCGCCGGCGGTCCGATTCTGCATCCGGCCTGTCCCGCCTTCGTCGCGACCTTCATCTGCGCCCACGCTTTGGCCGCCCGCCCTCTGGTCATTCCCGACTCCAGCACGATTACGCTCCGCATCGTTCACTGCGCGGGGGAGGTCCGTCTCATTGCCGATGGTCAATCGGCGCTGGCGCTAGAGGCCGGGGATGAGGTGCGGGTGATCAAAGCGGCGGAAACGGCGCGCTTCATCTATCCGCCGGAGCACGATTTTCTGGGAATTCTGCGCGCAAAGTTGCGCTGGCAGGGGTCGTCGGTGTAAAACTCATTCCGGCGAGAAGAGGCGCCAGATCGCGAAGGAAGGGACGGTTGATCCAGAAGATGGCGACCCCGGCGGCTCCCGCCTTTCGGGCTCGACGCATCTGATCCACGAACGCGGGGCCGTCCAGCGAGACCGTATCGGCCGACACCCCCAGGCCAGGCCGGATGCGCTGGCCCCAGCCCGGGAAGGTTTTCCAGGACTCCATCCAACGGTCGAGTTCCTCGCCCGACGCGGTATAGGCCATCGGGCACACCTCGTCCACCGCTCCCGTGCGCAACCACGCCGCCCAATCCTGCATCAGCCCGTCGCGGCAGTAGGGATATTCCGGAAAGACAGCGGCCGAAAGGAGAGCCTCCGGCTGGAGGAGCCGGACCTGCTCGCGAGCCTCCCGTACGAAGGTGGCGATCAGGGCGATCCACCAGCTCCGGTATTCCGCTTCGCGCGGCCCTCCGGCGAGCACATCCGCTGGCCAGCGGGCGACGGGACCATACGCGGCTTCAAAGGCACGCCGGGCTGCAGGAGAGATATCCACGCCCTCGCTCGGCAGACGAATGTAGTCCAGATGAATACCAGCGATCGGCCCTCGGCGCAGCACGTCGGCGATCGCATCGAGCAGAAGCCGGCGATTGTCCGGATGCGCCGGAGTCAGCCACGGAACCTCTCCGGCCGGGGTTTCGATCAGACGGCCAGCGAGCCGCCAGGCCGCCAGCCGTGCAGATGAGGCGTAGGCTACATTGAAACAGGTGATCCAGGCGTGGACCTCGATGCCGGCCTCCCGGCAGGCCTGGACGGCCGACTCGAAGAAGGCCGGATCGAAGGAGGCGACGTCCGACGGAGGAAACGGCGCTCCGGCGAAATTGGCCTGACCGAAGGCGATGGCCGAGAGGTAGAGTCGAGAGATGCCGGCCGAACGAAGCGGACCGACCAGTCGCGGCCAGTCGGAGGAGAGAAAACCGGCGCCCGGCTGCGCCCATCCCGCGAGGGCGGTCGGCGCAGCGGGCGGGGGGAGAGCGGCCATGGCCCGGCGGGTCCACTCGGCGGAGAGCCGGTCCCGCTCGCCCCAGAAGACCGGCCACGCCCGCTGGGCAGCCAGCATCTGGAGCCTCCGTCGCTCGGAATCGGTCGCTTCGGTGGGAAGGCGGGCCATGGCGGATTGGGCGGCCTGTTCCCAGGCGTCCGGAACGACAGCGCCAACCATTTCAAGGAGCATCCGCTTTTTCAGAAGGGCGTCCTCAGGGTCCAGGACGTGGGTCATCCACCAGCCTGACGGCGATTCCAGCCACGCCGCTTCGGGCCGCCGTTCGCCCTTGGGGCCCTCCCACCAGGCGCGAACGCGCGCCTGGGGGTGATTCGGAACGGCCGGAATGGTATGCAGAGAGGTTTGATAGACGCGGCCGACGGATCCCAGCGGAGGATCGAAGGTGAAGGCGCTCCAGGTCACAGGGCTTGGGGCAGCCTGGTAGGGAGCCAGGGAAAAGCCCATTTGGCGGGCCAGCTCCGGCGAGGCGCCGTAAAAGACGATCGCTCGTCCGCCGGTGTCGCGATAGGCTTGAAACGCCTGGAGAAAGGCGGCATCGGGTCGGGGGTTGTAGGGCAGAATGAGCAGGCGTGTATGCCGTGGCGGAAGGGTCCGCCAGAGGGAGTCGGGGATAACGGAATGGCCAATACCCAGATCCTTCAACCAGTTTGAAACCCGCTGGGATAACGCGTGGGCGACGGCCTGCTCTTCCGGTGGAGCGGACGAATCGGCACGGAGAATAAAGATCGAGTCCTGGAAGGCCGAGAAGCGGTGGAGACGAAGGGCCGCTTCGCCCAAAAAACCGGCTTTTTTCCAGGCGGCCAGACGAACGCCCCGAATACGGGACCAGGTTCCGGTGAGGCCCGGTTCAGCGGGTTGGAAATCGGCGGCTGAGAGAAGGTAGGTCCGGCCGGCGGGTTCCGGAACGGCCAGAGCCGCGGCCCACCAGCCGTTTTCTCCTCGAAGGTAGAGGGTGAGTCCGCGCAGGGCTTCAGGCTGATCGCACGAAAGCTGCAGCGTGAGCCGCGCGGCCTCAGTCAGGCCTTCCGGCGCAGGGCCATCCCACACGCAACGGTCCCGTTCGGCGGAGAAGCGGCAGGGAAAAAGCACCCTTTGGTCGGGCTCGGCTCGAGGGGGGGGCGAGTCCTCCACGGGCTGCCAGGGAGGCGGACGAAGGGGAGCGGCGGCCGCGAGAAACGAGAGGAAGAGGGGTATGAACCAGACGCTATTCCCAGAGATACTCATCAGCTCGGCCCGGGCGGCTTGTCTCTACCTCGACGCCGCGGGGATCCAATTGGCGGAAGAGCGAGGCCCCTTTGGAGGGCGGTTCCCTGGATTCCGTGGTGGGGCGGGAGGAAGGTTCGCGAGGCGGGATCGGCCGAGGCGGAGTCGGAGAGGGGGG
>Ga0209101_1000497_pt1 | contig 32048 bp, 29 predicted proteins | sample ConPoolayeCmetaG_FD_185481 | JGI IMG/M metagenome (GOLD analysis project Ga0209101, IMG submission 185481) | Hot spring microbial mat communities from California, USA to study Microbial Dark Matter (Phase II) - Cone Pool mat layer C metaG... ...
CTACAATGTCCGGCTGACCATTGATGTGGAGCTTCAGCAGGCCGCCCAGCAAGCCTTGATAGATGAGATTAACCGGCTGAACCAATACTATGGGCGGATCGTCACCGAGCGGGGCGTCGTGATTGCCTCTAACCCGCGCACTGGCGAAATCCTTGCGATGGTGAGCTGGCCTGCCTACGATAACAGCCGTTTTGCACGTGCCATTGACTACCCTTACTATCTGCAAGTCTCTCAGGACCCGCTTCATCCGTTGTTTAATCAGGCTATCAGCTCGCTCTATCCGCCCGGCTCGATCTTCAAGGTGATCACGGCGGCGGCGGTGCTGGAGGAGGGCGTCGTCACCCCTGACTATCTGATCTACGATCCCGGCCAGATTCAGTTGGAGAACCGCTACTACCCCAATGATCCCGGTCAAGCCCAGACCTTCGTATGCTGGATACAGCGCGGCACGGGGCGCGGACACGGTTATGTAGATATGATTCGCGCGCTGGCGTGGTCATGTGATGTCTATTTCTATAAGGTGGGCGGCGGCTATCAGAGCGAAGTGCCCGGCATCGGGCTGGGCATTGAGCGGCTGGGCGAGTGGATGAGGATATTTGGCCTGGGCGAGTTCACTGGTATTGAGCTGGCCGGCGAGATTGACGGCATCATCCCGGACCCGGCTTGGAAGCGCCGCACATGGGGGGAGAACTGGTCAACCGGCGACACATACAACTCGGCTTTCGGTCAGGGATATGTTACCGTGACTCCTCTCCAGATGTTGAATGTGCTGAATGCGATTGCCAACGACGGCGTGCAGACGCGCCCGACGCTGGTCTACGAGGTGAGCGACGCAGACGGGCATGTGATTCGCGGCTTTCAGCCGGATGTAGTAGGGCAATTGCCCGTCTCACCGGAGAATCTCCGTGTCGTTCAGGAGGGCATGCGGGCGGCAGTGACAATTGAGGGGGGGACGGCATTGAATGCCAACCTCCCTTATGTGACGGTGGCAGGCAAGACCGGGACGGCTGAATACTGTGATAATGAGGCCGCCGCCCTTGACCTGTGCGTGCCGGGCAACTGGCCTGCCCATGCGTGGTTCATGGCCTATGCCCCATACGTCAACCCTGAAATATCGGTCATTGCGTTTGTCTATAACGGCGGCGAGGGTGCTCTTGTTGCTCTGCCGATTGTCAGGGATGTGCTGGATGCCTACTTCCGGCTCAAGACTGAGCGGCTGGTCGAACAGCAGGCCCAGCAGACACCCCAGCCGACCCCCCTGCCTGTAGTAGATACTCCGACTCCTCTAGCACCGGCTGTGAATCCATGACCTCACGGCCTGACAGCAAAACCTCCTTGTTCCGGCTTGGGCGGGCCGTCTGGGTGGGGATGTCTTACGGTCTGGCAGTGGCCCGCCTCCTGTACGAGGCCGAGCCGGTACGCTTTGCCCCCCTGGGAGGGATATGGCCTTCGCTGGCGCTGGGCGGGCTGGGTGTGCTGATCGCCGCCGGTGCGGCATGGCTGATGTCAAGGAAGGCGGCTGGCGGCCCTGCCGCGATCCCCGTCTTGCTGGTCTGGCTGTATCTTCTCGCCCCGCCGGGCGGCCTGCCCGTCCGGCCTGTGCCGGCAGGGATGGTGTTGATCGGGGGGGCTGTTGTCCTCTCTTGGGTGCTCCGGATGCGGGGGATGATGCCGGTCTGGGCCGGCTCTCTGGCTGTTGGCGGGCTGGCATGGACTGCCTACCTGCTGTTTCATGCCGGCTGGGGATCACCCATCTTGCAGAGGGAGCCGCCGTGCAGGCCCTTGCCAACTTCGACAACCAGATTCTGTTGACCGGCGTCGAGTTTCAGGCCGGGCAGGTACAGCCGGGGCAGGTTATCCCCGTGACCCTGCACTGGCAGGCCCTGCGCCGCATGCAGGCTGATTACACCGTCTTTGTGCATCTGCTGGGGCCGGATGGGCGTCTGCATGGGCAGGTTGATGCGTGGCCGGTGCAGGGAACGTATCCGACCAGTGCCTGGCAGGCCGGCGAAAACGTCACCGACCCGTATCTGGTCCGCTTGGAGGCGGATGCTCCCGCCGGTAACTATCAGCTTGAGATCGGCCTCTACCTGTTGGGGACAAATACCCGCCTGAATGTGCTTGGCCCGGACGGCCTGCCCGTGGACAACCGCGTCCTGCTGGACGGGCTGATCGTGCCTGCACCTTAACACCGAATGACTAACACCGGCTGACATGCTCCAAAATTGTCACATTTGTCACAGTCATAATGTGATCCCTGCCGGTACATTTTGAGGAGGAAACACTTTATCATAGAATAATGTGTGTGATCCGCTTTGGCATACGGGCGTCATGGCCTCTAGTGACGCTTTAGAAGGTTCTTCCCAAATACACTTGCAGGAGAAAAAGATGACAGTACCCAGCGACATCGAAATTGCACAAGCCGCGGATATCCGTCCCATCCTTGAGATCGCCGAGAAACTTGGCCTTACCGAAGACGACCTTGAACTCTACGGGAAGTACAAAGCCAAAGTCCATCTGGATGTGCTCGAAAAGTTCAAGGATCGTCCGCAGGGCAAGTACATTGACGTGACGGCCATCACGCCTACCCCGCTTGGTGAAGGCAAGACGACGACTACCGTCGGGCTTGTTCAGGCCATGGGGTCTGAGCTGGGCAAGAATGTGGTAGCCTGCATCCGTCAGCCCAGCATGGGGCCGACCTTCAACATCAAGGGCGGTGCGGCGGGCGGCGGCTACAGCCAGATCATCCCCATGGAGGATTTTAACCTCCACCTGACGGGCGATATTCATGCCATCACAGCGGCTCACAATCTGGTTGCGGCGGCACTGGATACCCGTATGTTCCATGAGAGCCGCCAATCGGATGAAGGGCTGGCTAAGGCCGGGCTGACGCGCCTGGATATTGATCCCGCCACCATCACCTGGAATCGTGTGGTGGACGTGTGCGACCGGATGCTCCGCCGGATTCAGGTCGGCTTAGGGGATGAAGAGCGCCTCATGGCGGACGGCTCTCCCAGCCCGATCTTCCCGCGTGAGACGGGGTATGACATCACCGTTGCCAGCGAGATCATGGCCATCCTAGCGCTGACTACCAGCCTGAAGGATATGCGCGAGCGCATTGGCCGGGCGGTGGTAGGGCTGGACAAGAAGGGCAACCCCGTCACGCTGGAGCAATTGAAGGTGGCAGGGGCTGTTACCGTCCTGATGAAGGACGCCATCATGCCCAACCTGATGCAGACGCTCGAAGGACAGCCTGCCTTTGTCCATGCCGGGCCGTTTGCCAACATTGCTCATGGCAACTCGTCCATCGTAGCTGACCAGATCGCGCTCAAGCTGGCTGACTACGTGGTCACCGAGAGCGGCTTCGGCGCCGATATTGGCATGGAGAAGTTCTTCAACATCAAGTGCCGTTATTCGGGCTTGATCCCCAACTGCGTGGTGCTGGTAGCCACCGTGCGTGCACTCAAGATGCACGGCGGCGGCCCCAAGGTGACGCCCGGCAAACCGCTGGATGAGGCCTACACTAAAGAAAATCTCCAGCTTCTGGAGGCCGGCTTGCCGAATCTGGGGCGGCATATCCAGAATGCCCTCAAGTTCGGGATACCGGTGGTGGTGGCAGTGAACGGCTTCAAGGATGACACGGATGCCGAACTGGAGATGGTGCGCGAGTATGCGGCCTCTCAAGGGGCTGAGGTAGCTGTTCGGAGCACGCACTGGGCCGAAGGCGGCAAAGGTGCTGTGGCGCTGGCTGAGGCGGTCGTGGCGGCCTGCGAGAAGCCCAGCAACTTCAAGTTCCTCTATCCGCTGGAGTGGCCTATCAAGCAGAAGATCGAGACCATCGCTAAGGAGATTTACGGCGCGGCCAGTGTCAGCTACAGCCCGTTGGCTGATGAACAGATCGCCAAGTATGAGCAGGCGGGCTTTGGCAACCTGCCGATCTGCATGGCTAAGACCCACCTGAGCTTCACGGCTGATCCTAACATCAAGGGAGCGCCTGCCGGATTCGATATTCCAGTGCGTGAGGTGCGGGCCAGCGCAGGGGCGGGCTTCATCTATCCGTTGATCGGCAAGATGAGCACCATGCCCGGTCTGGCCACTCACGCCGCCTACATGGACATTGATATTGATCTAGAGACCGGCAAGATCATCGGCCTGTTCTAGTGTTTGGCTATTGTCCATCTTCTGCGCAGAAGGGGTACAAACATCCCCCTGCGCAGATTTTATTTTTGTATAGACTAGATAGTATGACCACAACCTCTGACTCAGATATTGATCGTCTGTACCGGGAAGGGGTCGCGGCCATCCGGGCCGGAGATAAGGCATCCGGGCGTGAGAAACTCATGGAGGTGGTCGAACGGGACCAGATGCACGAGCAGGCGTGGCTGTGGCTCAGCGCCGCTGTGGAGACGAACGAAGACCGCGTGATCTGCCTGGAGAACGTTCTGACCATCAACCCTGCCAACGAGGCCGCCCGCCGCGGGCTGGAGAAGCTGAGGAGGTCTGCTTCTCCCCCCTCAGAGCCGGCTCCGCCCCCGCCGCCGCTGATCCCTGACCCCCCTATCCCTGCCGCACGCGGCTCTCTGCTGGGCGCGGTCGAGTCAACCGGCGGGCTGGTTCAGCCAAAGGCTGGGCCTGCCGGATTTCCCTCTGAGGATCGGGTTTCGTCCCCGGCGTCACTTTCGAAAGAAACAGAAGAGGAATGGCGTAAGCCCGTGCTGGAGGCACAAGCCGAGCCGTCCCCAGAAGACCGCCCCCTCCCTCAGCGTAATCTGCTTGATCTGCTGGATGCGTGGGCGGCGGCGCTGGTCCTGTTGAGGGGCGGTGCTTACCGTGTTGAGGTACTGACGGCAAACTTTGGGCGCGTGCTGGTGAATCTAGCCTTTGGAAGCCTGCTCAGCGGCATCACCCTGGTATTGCTCTTCGTGCTGGTTATAACTCCCCTTGGCGGGATACAGCGGCTGATAGGAAGGGGACTGCCCCCTGAGTTTATTCCCTCTCGGCTTGCGGCTATGGCTGTGCCGGGCATAGCGGCGGTTGTGATTGGCCTGCTCATGATGTCCATTGGCTCTCTCGTTCAAGGGACAGTGGCACATTTTGTGGCCGAAGCGATGGGGGGCAAGGGAACTTTCGTTCAGACCCTGCATGCCTGGACGATTGCCTTCGTAGCCGAGCAGATAGCCGGCCTGTTGCCTGTCCTGTTGCTGGTCGGGGTGGTGTTTACCGCGCCGTCTTTGGACGCGTTTAGCCTGGCGCTGTTTTTTTCTTCGCTTGTCCTTGCCTTATACCGGCTCGCTGTTGAGGTCAACGCGCTGAGGGCGGCTCATCCGAGTTTCAGCGTGTTCCGTGCGCTGGGGGTATGGTTTGTCACGGGGCTGGTACTGTCTGCTTTTGGCTGTTGCCTCGGCTTCGTGGTGTCTTTGCTGGGCCGTTGAGGGCAGGTGGCAGGCATGTCTGATCCGCTCGACCTTGATCGTCTGTACCGTGAGGGCGTGGCGGCCATCCGAGCCGGCGACAGGGCGGCTGGACGCGAGAAGCTCGCTCAGGTGGTTGAGCGGAATCAGATGCACGAGCAGGCGTGGCTGTGGCTCAGCACCGCCGTGGATATGGACATCGAGCGCATCATCTGTCTGGAAAACGTCCTGACCATCAACCCCGCTAACGAGATCGCCCGTCAGGCGCTGGAACGGCTTGGTGTCTCGCCTCCTCCTCGACCAGGGGAAGCCGATGATGCCCTCACCGGCCTGGAGCCGGTGCTCCCTGGCCTGTTACCGGACTTGTCTTTCCTCACGCAGGATATACCCCGTCAGATAGAAGCAACTCCCTCTGTCAGGCCAATTGGTTCGGCGGCTCCTGAGGCTGTCGGTTCTGACCTGCATGATATTCTGGCCGGGACTGCCGGCGCATCGTCCTCTTCCTCCTCTGCCCCGTCTGCGGATGAGGCAGGGGCATGGCCGGAGGCGCCGGCTGAGGCAGAGTATGCCGGGCCGCCGATCCCTGAGGAAGAACTGCCGTCCCGCACGCTGGGTGACCTGTCGCTGGTGTGGCTTCAGATCGCTCTCCTGCACACCGGCCATGACTTCCAGGACGAGATCAGGCGGGGCGGCTTCGGTCATATCATGATAAACGTTCTGGCCGCCGGCCTGCTCCAGATTGCGGGCGGCCTTGCGCTGGCGGTCATCTTGGCGGTGCTGGCCAGACAGTCGGTGATGCCGCCGTTGATTTCCTCCATGCTTGAGCTTGCCCCTCAGGTGGGTGAAACCCAGACCCTACAACCGCCGGCCATGCTTCAACCCGCCATCGAGGGGTTGCGGGTACTAGGGCTGTATGATCCCTATGTTGGTCTAAGCCAGATCGTCCGTGAAGCCCAGAGTAACACCTCGCTTGCCCTCATCTGGCTGGCCGACTCGCTGGGCAGTGTGGCGCTGATCTATGCTTTGGCGGCCATCCCTCTGCTTTTCGTGAGCCAGATGTACTATGCGACTGTGGCCAACATGGTATCCGGCTGGCTGAACGGCCGGGGCGATGCCTTCGAGACCATGCACGCCCTGACCCTCGCCCTCGTGGTGAGCCAGTTTGTGGGGTTGCCGCTGTTCGTGGTGATGCCGTTTGTGCCGGTGACTGTGGCGCTGGTGATGCTGGCCGGCCTGCGGGTCTATCAGCTTGTCATGCAGACAGCCGCGCTGAGCGTCGTCCAGCGCTTTGATCCGCTGGCCTCCCTGTTTGTGCTGATCCTCAGTGGGGGCATCGCGTGGGGGATGATCGCTGGGGCAGGCCGCGTGTTGACTTTTCTGCTCTCGCTCACCGGCGGGTGACCTGACACGACCGGAGCCGGTCCCCAGCCATTCTATTTCACTGCCTCATGTCCGGCCGGCCCTGATGATTCTGCGGCGCCGGCGGCTTCCTGCTCTCTCAACCTAGCCTTTCTTCTGAGTATCCCCCCCTCTAAGGGCTGATCTCCCCGTGCCGGGCAGGCGCGATAATCGGTCAACAATCGGCATAGGGTGCAGATGACTGTGTCTTTTCCCTTGACAGGCAGACGAGGGGGAGATATATTCCTGTGCTAATTGTTAGCCGGGCTAAATAGTTTGTTGGAGGCCGCATTGGCAACCGGAGATCAGCCTGCCAGCCGCGTGGCTCAGCAGATTCTGGAGATTATCCCCTGCATGATGCGGGCTGTTGCCTTAGAGATGAGGCGCAGAAACCCCCTCATGATGCCTGCCCACTTCCGACTGCTTGGCATGCTGGCCCGCCAGCCCGCCACTCTGACCGAGCTGGCCGAGAGGCAGGCCGTCAGCCCTCCGACCATGTCCAAGACTGTGGCGATGCTCGAAGAGCGCGGGTGGGTTACCCGTGTCCGCTCGCAGGAAGACCGGCGGGTGGTCATCATTCAGGCTACTGAGGCAGGCCAGCGTGCCCTGCATGAAACACATCGGCAGGCAGAGGAATACCTCACTACTCTGCTGATGTCGCTTGAGCCTGCCGAACTGGAGAGCCTGAGCCGAGGGCTTCACGTCCTGCGGCGCATCTCTGAGAAGGTGATCTCAGCCTGTTATTCGGAGGGTACTTTAGCGAAGCCGGGCGGGATGATGCCGCTGTCGTAGCCGGTTCGGGCCGGCAGGCGCAGGCTGTAGCAGAGGCTCATCTCCGGCAGGGATGAGGCTGTCATAGTTGTTAAGGAGCGTATATCACCGTGATTCGATTGGCTAAATATCTGAAACCGCACCTTCCTAAAATCGTACTTGCCGTTGCTCTTTTATTTGTGCAGGCAATGGCTGATCTGGCACTGCCTGACTACATGTCGCGGATTGTCAACAACGGCATTCAACAGGGAGGCATAGAGAATGCCGTACCGGTTGCCATCCGCCAGCGTGAGATGGACAGGCTGACGATCTTCATGAGCGAAGACGAGCGGACGCAGGTGCTGGACAGCTACACCCTGATAGACAGCAGTTCGCCCGATTATGAGGCCTATGTCAGGGACTTCCCAGCCCTTGCCAGCGAGCCTGTTTACGTTCTGAATGAGGCCGGCAGGGCACGCATTGAGCAACTGAACCCTATCATGGGCAAGGCCCTTCTGGTAGTGTTTGGCATTGAGCAGGCGCTCGCTGACCCGGCCCGTGCGGCGGAGATGGCCGGCAACACAGGCTTTGATCTGTCCCGCATCCCGCCGGGGATGGACGTGTTTGCCCTGCTCTCCAGCCTGCCTGCCGCTCAGCTCACCCCGCTGATGGAACAGGTCAATCAGCGCTTTGAGACGATGGGCGAGAAGATGGTGATACAGGCCGCAGTGGTAGCCGTCCGCGCGGAGTATGAGGCGCTGGGCATGGATACCAGCAGGCTTCAGATCAACTACATCATCAACACCGGCCTGATGATGCTGGGGCTGACTCTGCTCACCGGCGCCTGCGTGGTGGCGGTAGGCTTCCTTGCCGCCCGCACTGCCGCCGGGCTGGCACGCGACTTACGCCGCGGCGTGTTTGTTAAAGTGGAGGGGTTCTCCAGCGCTGAACTGGACAAGTTCTCCACGGCCTCGCTGATCACGCGCACCACCAATGATGTGACCCAAATGCAGATGGTCACCTTCATGATGATCCGTATGGTCTTTTATGCTCCCATCATCGGGGTCGGCGGCGTGATCCGTGCGCTGGGAAAAGCCGGCTCGATGTGGTGGATTATCGCGGTGGCAGTGTTGACGCTGATCGGCCTTGTGATTGTTGCGTTTGCGATAGCCCTGCCCAAGTTCAAGGCGATTCAGGGGCTGGTGGACCGGCTCAATCTTGTCATGCGCGAGAACCTGTCCGGCATGATGGTTGTGCGTGCCTTCAACATGCAGGACTTCGAGCTGAACCGCTTTGACCGCGCCAATACAGACCTGACCAGCACTATGTTGTTTGTCAACCGGATAGTGGCTGTCATGATGCCGGCGATGATGTTCCTGATGAACGGCGTCACCGTGCTGATCATCTGGGTAGGGGCGCATCAGGTGGCGCAGTCGAACATCCAAGTCGGCGACATGATGGCCTTCCTGCAATATGCCCTCCAGATCGTGATGTCGTTCCTCATGTTGACCATGATGTTTATCATCCTGCCGAGGGCCTCTGTGTCCGCCGACCGTATCGCCGAGGTGCTGGATACGGACCTGAGCATCCGCGACCCTGAACACCCGAAGCAGTTTCAACATCCCTTCCGGGGCGTGATCGAGTTCCGCCATGTGTCGTTCCGCTACCCCGGCGCAGAGGAAGATGTCCTGCATGACATTAACTTTGTCGCCCGCCCCGGTGAGGTGACGGCCTTTATCGGCTCGACCGGTTCGGGCAAGTCAACCATCATCAACCTGATCCCGCGTTTCTACGACGTGACGGAAGGGGCGATCCTCATAGACGGCATTGACATACGCGAGGTAGCTCAGCAGGACCTGCGCGGCCGGATCGGCTACATCCCTCAGCGGGGGATGCTGTTCTCCGGCACGGTTGAGAGCAACCTTCGCTATGCCGATGAACATGCCGATACCCATACTCTGAGGGAAGCGCTCCGGATCGCACAGGCTGAGTTCGTGTTTGAGAACCCGGCAGGCATGGAGGCTGAGATCGCGCAGGGCGGGGCCAATGTTTCAGGCGGCCAGAGACAACGTCTTTCAATCGCCCGCGCGTTGGTCAAGAAGCCGTCTATTTACATCTTTGATGACAGTTTCTCTGCCCTTGACTTCAAGACGGATGTCGCCCTGCGGCGTGCGCTCAGAGGACATGTCAACGCCAGCACCGTTCTGATCGTGACCCAGCGGGTCTCATCCATCAAGGATGCCGATCAGATTATCGTGCTGGAGGAAGGCAGGATAGTCGGGAAGGGGACTCACTACGAGCTGATGGAGAGCTGTGAAACGTACCGCGAGATTGCCCTGTCCCAGCTCAACAGGCAGGAGGTGGCATAATGTTTGGTGGACCAAGACCAATGGGACGCGGCCCAATCAGCCTGAGCACCGAGCGGAGCCGTGACTTCAGAAAGACCATGCGCAGACTGCTTGAGTATCTTGGCGCTTACAAGGCGGCCATTCTGGTCATCTTGATCTTTGCCGCCGCCTCGACGGTTTTTACCATCGTCGGTCCTAAGATTCTGGGCCGGGCTACCACCCGGCTGTTTGAGGGTGTGCTTGGCCTGATCGCAGGGACGGGCACAGGCATTGATTTCGAATACATTGGCCGCATCCTGCTGATCACGCTTGGTCTGTACCTGCTCTCGGCCCTGTTTGCTTACATTCAGGGCTGGATCATGGCCGGTATATCCATGAAGATCACGTACCGCTTCCGCAAGGATATATCCGAGAAGATCAACCGCCTGCCCCTGCGCTACTTTGACGGCACGACGCACGGTGAGGTGCTCTCGCGCGTCACCAACGATGTGGACACGGTCAGCCAGACGCTCAACCAAAGCCTGTCCCAGATCGTGACTTCCGTGACGAGCCTCATTGGCATCCTGATCATGATGTTCTCCATCAGTTGGCTGATGACCGTGGTTGCGCTGGTGACCCTTCCTCTCTCGATGGCGCTCATCAGCCTGATCATCAGGTACTCACAGCGGTACTTCAAGCAACAGCAGGACTATCTCGGTCATGTCAACGGCCACATTGAGGAGATGTACGGCGGGCATATCGTGGTCAAGGCCTTCAACGGCGAACAGAAAAGCATCGAGAGGTTCGACCGCTACAACACCGTCCTTCACGACGCGGCTTGGAAGTCGCAGTTCCTTTCCGGTCTGATGTTCCCGGCGATGAATTTCATCGGCAACCTTGGCTATGTAGCGGTTTGCATCCTCGGCGGCTGGCTGGCGATCAGAAACGTGATCACGGTCGGCGACATTCAAGCTTTTATCCAGTATGTCCGCTCGTTTACCCAGCCCATCACCCAGATCGCCAATGTCTCCAATGTGCTCCAGCAGACTGCCGCCGCCGCTGAGCGCGTGTTTGAGTTCCTCGATGAGGCTGAAGAGGCCCCTGAGACCAGCCAGCCTGTCCGGCTCGATTCAGTGGCCGGGCGTGTGGAGTTTCAGCATGTCCGCTTTGGCTACACGCCGGATAAGGTAGTCATCCGTGACTTCTGTGCCTCAATTGAACCCGGTCAGCGGGTTGCCATTGTCGGCCCGACTGGCGCGGGCAAAACAACCATTGTCAAACTGCTGATGCGCTTCTATGATGTGGACAGCGGCACAATCCTCGTTGACGGCCATGACATCCGCGAGTTTACCCGCCGTGACCTGCGCCGCATGTTCGGCATGGTCCTGCAGGATACATGGCTCTACAACGCCACTATCATGGAGAACATCCGTTATGGCCGCCCGGATGCGACCGATGAAGAGGTGATTGCCGCCGCGAAGGCCGCTCGTGTGGACCACTTCATCCGCACCCTGCCGGATGGTTACAACATGGTCATCAACGAGGAGGTCACCAACATCTCGCAGGGGCAGAAACAGCTTTTGACCATTGCCCGCGCCTTTTTGGCCGATCCGCCTATCCTCATTCTGGACGAGGCGACCAGCTCGGTGGACACCCGTACAGAGGTCCTGATTCAGGAGGCTATGGATCACCTGATGAAGGGGCGCACCTGCTTCATCATCGCCCACCGCCTGTCCACGATCCGCAATGCGGATACCATCCTGGTTATGAACGAGGGCGACATTGTTGAGCAGGGCAGTCATGAGGAGCTGTTAGCACGCGGCGGCTTCTATGCCAGCCTGTACAACAGCCAGTTTGAACAGGCCATTGCCGCTTAAGGCGGCTGTGTTGCAGGACCTTCGAAGGGATGGCGGCCCTCTCCTGCCGTGAGGATGCTTGATGTCTGCCGGTATGAGCGATCTCCGTGTGCTGGTTGTGGCAGTTGATCCGCTGGCCCGTATGGGCCTGACGGCTCTTCTGGATGAGCAGGCCGGCTGTGAAGTCGTAGGGCAGGCCGCGCCGGACGACGACCTGCCCTACGGTCGTTTCGATGTTGTCGTCTGGGATATGGGCTGGGACCCCTCTCCTGCCGTGCTGGAGGCGCTTCGGACGGAGCTGGCAGGGGCGGCAGTGCCCGTTCTTGTCCTGTTGCCTGATGAGACCCGCGCCTTAGAAGTGTGGCACGCGGGCGGGCGCGGCCTGCTGATGCGCGATGCCGGCGGCGAGCGGATCGCCGCCGGGCTGACTGCCCTGATGGAAGGGCTGGTTGTCCTCGACCTGCCGCTGGCCGAAGCCCTGTTGCCGGTTGCCGAATCTGCCCCTGCCGTCCCTGTGGAGGACCTTACCCCGCGCGAACGTGAAGTCCTGCAATTGATGGCTCAAGGGCTGGCCAACCGGGCGATTGCCTACCATCTGGGCATCAGCGAGCATACGGTCAAGTTCCATGTCAATGCCATCTTGAGCAAGCTGGGCGCTCAGAGCCGCACAGATGCGGTCGTCCGCGCCAGCCGGCTGGGTCTGATTATCCTGTAGCATTGTCTCCCCTAGCCTTTTTTCTAGGTATCTTCTCCTCTAAATATTGATCTCCTCCTGCCGGGCAGGCGCGATAATCAGCACATAGTTTCGAAAGACCTGGGAAATGAGGAGAATCATATGGCTGAGGAGCTAGGGAAATTGTCGGATGCGCTGGCGGCGGCAGTGAAGTCGGCGGCGCAGAGTGTCGTGCGTGTCGAAGGACGGAGGCGGCTGCCCGCCAGCGGGTTTGTCTGGTCGGCAGATGGGATCATCGTCACGGCACATCATGTCGTTGAGCGCGATGACAACATCGGCATCGGCCTGCCGGACGGGCGGGTTGTGGCGGCCACCTTGATCGGTCGCGACCCGGCCACCGATATAGCGGTCCTGCGGGCCGAGACCGGCGGCCTGACAGCCTTAGCGTGGGCCGGAGACCCGCCGCAGGTCGGGCAGTTGGTGCTGGCAGTAGCGCGGCCCGGCGAAGAGGTCGAGGCCACGCTGGGGGTGATCAGCAGTCTGGGTGAGGGCTGGCGTCCGCCCATCTGGCGTCCGGGCGGCCCGCCGCGCCGGCACGAACATCATCGCGGCGGGATAATGGGGCGGGGATGCCTGCCGCCTGTACCGCCCATGCCGTTTGGGCCGGCCAGCTTCCTGCGCACGGACCTGATCATGTATCCGGGCTTTTCGGGCGGGCCGCTGGTGGATGCCTCCGGCAGGGCGCTGGGGATGAATACCTCCGGTTTCCCGATGCGCGGCATGGGGCTGGCAGTACCTGCCGCGACCGTGCGGCGGGTTGCGGCGGCCCTGTTGAGTGAAGGCCGTGTCCAGCGCGGCTATCTGGGGGTGGGGGTACAGCCGGTACGCCTGCCCGCGCCGATCCGGGATCAACTGGCCCAGGAGACCGGCGTGATCATCGTGTCAGTCGAGCCGGACAGCCCCGCCGAGCGGGCCGGCCTGATCGTGGGCGACATCATCGTTTCGCTGGGGGGTCAGCCGGTGCGGGATGTCGAAGAACTGCTCGTCCTGCTGAGCAGTGATCAACTGCCAGCCGAGGTTACCGTGCAGATCGTGCGCGGCGGGCAGGTCCAAGAGGTGACCGTCATCACCGTGCCGCGTGCCTGATCTGATCAGGGCGCAGATTGATCTGAATGCCGTCGGGAGGGGATGTGCCTTGCAGGGTACACCCCCTCCCTTGCTGTGAGTGGTATATACGGGTCTGACGGGCTATAGTCATCATCAGAGTCCGCCAAGAGTTTTCGCAGGGAGGCTGGCAGAATGGATCAGCAGAGCGCCATTGATCTGATCCTCGACCATTACGAGCATCCACGCCACTACGGCCCGCTTGACAACGCCTCGCTGATCGGCGAGGGGAAGAATGCCGGTTGCGGTGATGTCATCCGGCTGTACGTTCAACTGGACGCCGGCGGGCGGATCGTGGATATTGGCTTCGAGGGGCAGGGCTGTACCATCAGCCGGGCAACGGCCTCGATCTTGACGGAGATGGCGTTGGGCAGGCCGCTGGAAGAGGTCAGGCGGCTCGATCAGGAGGCGTTTGTCCCTCTGCTGGGGCAGGCCCTTGTTGCCAGCCGGACGCGCTGTGTGATGCTGGCCCTCGACGCCCTCAGGACTGCCGTCCCGCCGGAGGGGCAGGCTGGCCTATGACCGCCCAGCCGCAGGATGATCGCCTCCCCCTCTGGCTGTGGCGGGCTGTCCTTGCGGCCTTGGGCGGAGCGGCTGGTTTCCTGTTGTTCCTGCTGGCGCTGTCGCTTGGCGGCATCAGCGACCCCCGCCCTCTCGGCGGGCTGGTTTTGGATGCCGCGCCTCTTCAGGTGTACCGCGTCAGCGGGCCGGACGAGCGCCTGTACCTCCCCTTTGACTATCCGATTACGCCGCCGGCCACATTAGAGGTCACAGCTCGTCTGAGGGACGGCCCCTCTGAGACGGGGTACGGCCTGTGGTGGCGTGCCTCATCGGATGCCCCCTGCACGGTGACAGCCGTGAACGGCGACGGCTACCTGACGGTCTTCCGCACGGCGGGCGCGGAGATTGAGTTTATCCGTGAGTGGGGGCTTTTCCCCCATGTCCGGCGGCAGGGCGGGATCAACCGTCTGCGGGTTGACCTGTCAGAAGGGCGGGCGGCGGTATACATCAATGACGAACTGGCCGTCATCTTCGACGGGGGAACAGAAGGAGTCCCGCTGTCAGCCGGCCTCTATGTTGAGTCGTCCGCGCGGGGCGGGGCGGAGGTCGTTCTGGAACGGGTGAGGGTATGGTCTGTGCCGTAGATAAGTCATGATAATATCATTACTTACTCACGTTGCAGAGGACTAATACCCGACTGAGGGTACTGAAACCTGACCGGAGACCCGGATCCAGCAGACCCGGGTATGTTGCAGAGGACTAATACCCGACTGAGGGTACTGAAACCAAGCAGGGACTAGGGAAGGTCACACAGGATTAACAATCGACTGAGGAGGTGAAACCACACTAACCCCTATCCCCTGCCCCCTAGCCCCCCAGGGCAATACCCGACTGAGCGGACTGAAACACGGCAGGGGTTAGGGGTTAGGGACTACGGCATGTTACAACAATAAAGAGCGGGTGCAAGCATCTCATCGCATCATGCCTGCACCCGAAGCACCTTACCTGATGTTTATTTTATCTACTCCGCCCCCAGAGACTTCAGATAGGTATAACTTTGCAACACTGCATCGTCACCGGCCACCTCCAGGGTGCTGTAGCCATCAAAGCCGGCGGCAGCCAGCGCGTCGAACACGCCTTTGATGTCTACAACGCCGGTGCCGAGCGGGATGCCCGACATACCTGCGCCGAACTGCTTGCCGCGCTTGGCCTCCATCTCGGCTGGCCAGTCCTTCCAGTGGACATGTTCGATTTTGCCGGCCAGCCGCTTGGTCATCGCAACCGGGTCGGTGCCGCCAAGCCACGAATTGCCGGTGTCGAGGTTGACCCCCAGGGCTGGCGAGTCGCACAACTCCAGGATCTTCTCCATGTGGTCAATCGAATCAGTGTATTTGCCGTGCGGCTCCAGCAAGATTTTCACGCCGTAATCTTCTGCAAGGCGCAACGGCTCATAAAGCCGCTCGCGGATCAGGAACAGCGCCTCGCTTTCGGTCAGGTTATGCCCGAAGCGGGTCTTCGGGTCCCCTTCGGAAGTAATCACATGTTTGACGCCAACCGCCGCCGCCAGGCGCACCGCCTTGATGATCTGCATCGCTCCGAAGCGCCATGGCGCGGTCGGGTCCAGCAGGTTCGCATGCGCGCACCACGAGGTGATGGTCAGGCCGCGTTCCTCGAACATACGCTTGATATCGAACGGGTTCGCATCCAAGCTGGCGATCGCCGCGAAGCCGTACTCAACCCCCATACTGCCGCCGTCCGAGCTGTCGGTTACGTCAGCATACTTGAACCCCCAATCCCTGATCCGATCGAGCTGATGGTCGAGCGTGGAAAACGGATCAATCAACGCAAAACATCCTACTTTAATGGCCATAGCCTACACCTCCTCTAGATTGGAAGACAGATAAGCTCCTGCTTCGCAAACGTGCGCTTGATCGAGACGATTACGGACCAACTCAAGAACATCTCTCAACATCGAAGAGGCGCGTCATGGAAGTCCGGCCAACTTCCTTGGTTAACCTGCTCTGCGGCCTGATCCCTTATTGTCGTCAGCCCAAAGCCCGGACATAGGTGTATCACAGGAAAAGGAAGTTGTCAACAACCACAATTGAGTGTATACCCCTATCCAGAACAATCGCACAGGGCAATACCGACTGAGCGGATGAAACCACACCATCCCCTGCCCCCTAGCCGCACAGGACTAATACCCGGCTGAGGGTACTGGAATGAAATGGAGGTAACTTACATGGTGCCTGTGCGCACTCTCAGCGTGACCCTGACTACCCTCTTCGCGGCCATCCTGACCGCCTGCGGGCCGGCGGCCCCCGTCCCCGCTCCAGCAGACACTCCCGCCCCGGCTGACCAACTGCCGGCGCAGACGCCCTCCGCCGATGACGACCCGCAAGCCCCGCCCGTCCTGACCTATACCGGCACCGGCCTCGAAGACCTGACCCGCTACTCTGCCCGCCTGCAAGTCGAGTTTCGCGGCCTCAACCCCTCCGGCCAGCCCGCCTTCCTGACCCTGCTGGCTGACCTGAGCGGACAGGCCGATCCGCCGGCCTCGCTGGCACGGCTGGAGTTCACCAATCAGGGCATGCAGGGCCTCGAAGATACCCTGCCCGCCGGTCTGCCCTCTGGCCGCATGAACCTGCTCACCACCCAAGACACCAGCTACATCGAGACCATCTTTGGGGATGATTCGCGGAGCTGTTTTGCCTTCCCCCTAGAGGAAACACAGGAGGCAGGCGGACCTGTCGTGTCCGTCGAGGATTTTGTGGGGGCCGGCTATCCACTTGAGCTGACGCGCGTGCCGCCCAACGAAACGATCAACGGCGTCCTGTCGCGGCACTACCGCGCCGAAGGAATCCAGACCGACGCCCTGGAGAACGCCGTCATTGACCTGTGGACAGCCCGCGACGAGGGATACGTGATGCGGCTGGTGATCACCAATCAGGGGACTTCACGTTACGGCAGGGGCACGCTGACCGTCACCTACGACCTGCTGAGCGCCAACCTGCCGGTTGACTTGACCCCCTTCCCTGACTGTCCCCTGCTGGCCGTGCCGACCCCCCTGCCGTGACAGGGAAGTCTGCCACCATGCCGCCGCCTCAGTCGTATAGATCATAGAGGATTGCGAAACAGCGCCCCGCTGAGGGCATGAGGAGAGGTTACAATGAGACTGATTTCTTCAACAGGGGCTGAATACTCCCTTGACCGCGCCGAGATCACCATCGGGCGGAGCACCACCAATACCATTGTGGTCAGCGACCCGCGCGTATCCGGCTATCACGCCGTCATCCGCCGGGACGGTGACGCTTTCATCCTGAGCGATCCGGGCAGTACGAACGGGACGTTCGTCAACGGCAGTCGCGTGACCTCCCCCCAGCGCCTTCAGATAGGGGATACCATCACGCTGGGCGGCACCTCCTTCATGGTGGTCTCAGATGAGGACTACGCCCGGACTGCGCCCCTGCCAAACACCGGCACGGTTGTTGACTTACCGCCCTCCCCTGCCTCTTACGGCGCAGGCTGGCAGACGCCCGCTCCTACGCCGCCCCCCTCACCGGCGTCGGATCGCTACTACTACGTAGAAGTCCAGCCAGTCCGCCGCCAGACGGTAGACCCCGCTCTGGCCATCCTGCTGGAGATACTGCCGGGCCTCTTCCTGAACCTGCTGGGCATCGGCTGGATCATCGCCGGCAATTGGGGCACCGGCATTACGTTGATGGTGCTGGACTTTCTCTTCCTGTGCCTGCAGGTCGGCTTGGCGATTTTCACGGCGGGGCTTAGCCTGCTGTGTACCCTGCCGCTCCAACTGATGTTTGTTGTCCTCTCGGCAGTCCGGTTGAATAAGTACCTGAATCGCGCAGAGTACACCGTCTAGCCGAAACCGCAGGGGGCGGGATGCCCTCCCGCCCCCTCGAAGGCCAGCCGCGTCAGCCGCCGCACAGGGCTAACGCCCGGCTGAGGGTACTGAAACAAACTAAATCTTGCGGCACACCAGCACGCCTTTATCAACCGCCACGTTGAGCGCGTCCACACGGGGGTCATTGAGCGCCCGATCAATCATCGGCTGGACCGGCTCGGCATGGCTGATGGTGTTGTCGGCCACCAGCAGGCCGCCGCGCACGAGATTCGGCACGACCATCTCATAGCAGTCCAGATAAATATCCTTCTCGGCGTCCAAGAAGCAGAAGGCCACCTCCCGCAGGCCGGGCAGATAGCCGCGGGCGTCACCGACGACCACATCTATCAGGTCTTCGACGCCGGACAGGCGGAACGTCTCACGCGCCCACTCGGCCTTAGACGGCAGGAGTTCGAAGGTCGTCAGGCGGCGGCCTGTCGCACGGCAGGCCAGCGACAGCCACAGGGACGAGTAGCCGGCGCTGGTGCCGATCTCGATCAGCGCACCGGGCGGAGCCATCGCCGCCAGCAGTGCGATCAGCCGGCCCGTAGACGGGACAACCTGCCGCAGTCGGCGCTCAAGGGGCGTGCCGTCCTGCCGGTCAATGACATCGCGTGCTTCCATTTCCTTCATACGTTCCAGCATGGGTTGGGGAATATCATGAAACATAGATAGTCTGCCTTGCTCCTCTCTGGGCGGGGTACTGCCTGCCTGCGCGGCGTGTTGTAACACTTCTGCCGCCGGCGTGCAAGGTTTTGGCGGCAGGGAGCGGCTGGCCGCATCGCCCCCTGCCGGCCCTCTACTTCCCCCGCCCTACCAGCCGAAGCGCTTCATCGGCCTCGCGGCGGGTTTCCGGCCCGATGCCGCGTGTCAGCGCGTCATGGGTGATCAGCAGGTCAGTCAGCCGCTCAATGGCCTCCGTCAGGCCGTCAATCCGCTCGGCCATGACGCTGTAGGTCCGCTCAGTGAAGCCCTGCCATTCCTCATCGCGCTGAGACAGGTGCACCAGAAACCGCTGGACGAGATAAGCCATCGCCAGCACAAAGGGCGCCTGCACCAGCGCCGAGATCACCATATCAGGCATTGTGATTCCCCCTTCTTGAACTCAACGTTCACCGCACCGCCAGCATGTCCATCATCATATCGGCCAGCTTGAGGGCGGCCTCGCGCAGGGCCTCCACGCTGTCAGCCTCGACTACCTGCCTGCGCAGATCATCCAGATCGGCCTGCGCCAGCCTGATCTGTGCGGCGGCCAGCTTGGCTTCCCGCTCGCGGGCGGTTTGCTCGGCGGCGGATGGCCGCGCCGGGTCGTGCACCGCCACGACCCCCCGTGCCGCCGCCGCCTGCCCGTCGGTCAACGGCAGGCCGTCGGCCCGGCTGATGGACGCCTGCTTCAGGATGCCGCGCTCATGCTCGGCGCGGATCGCCACCCGCACCCCCAACGCAGATTCCAGCTCTTCGGCCAGCCGTGCCGCGTTGATCCACACGGCATCGGCTGAGGTGATCAAGATGCTCTCCATGTTTTGCCCCCTCCCTACGTCCGGTTGTAGCGCAGACGCAGGCCCAGCACATGCAGGGTCCCCGCGTTGGCCCCGTTGGAGTTAGACAGGTTCAGCCCCACAAAGTCGCCCGCACTCAGCGACCCAACCAGCCCCGACAGGTCCAGCAGGGCATACTGGTTGGCCGTCAGGGCAGCCGTCTGGTTGACGGCCTGCCCGGAATGGGCGTTGTACGTTTCGCCGCTGGCGCCGTAGTCGGTGTTGACATCATACTCATAGGTCGTGCTGGTTGAGGCCGCCACCAGCAGATGCAGGCCGGCCAGCGAGGCAAAGTCAGACGGCACGCAAAACGAGAACCATACGACGTGGTTGATCGAGTTGTTGACGACAGCCACTGACCGCCAGTCGCCGACGTTGCCCTCGCTCAGGCCGGAGCCGTAGTAAGCCGTCCACGGAATCCACAGCTCACGCACGCGGTCGTGCAGAAACCGGCTGTTGTCCACCACATCCTGATTCCAGATCGCGGCGGTGATCAGGTCGCCCGTTGTGCGGGCGCTTGGCGTTGACCAAGCCATTGCGTCTTCCTCCTTCCTTAGTATCCGACTCTCGTCCCCTGCCCCAGCGCGGCATAACCCGCTGTGTCCAGCACCCAGTACGCCTCCAGATCGGCGGGGCTGGTCCGCCATATCAGCCGGTGCGACGCCCCGCCGCGCCGCACTTCATGCCGGATATGCTCAACGAAACAGCCCGCGCCGTCCAGCCCCAGCACCGGATCGCTGACCGCCAGCCGATCCCCCACCTCGCGGGCCAGCACAGAGGCCGTGGCCGCCGCCTCCATCTCAACGGTGAGCCACAGGCGCGGCTCTTTGCGGTTGGCCAGCAGGGCAGAGGCCATATCCCCCGCCACGGACGGGTCGTCCTGAAGGGGCATATCCATCCGCAGGGACATCAGGCCGCGCACCGGCTGGCCGGCTGGGTCTTCGGCGATGACCGTGGCCGGATGGTAAGTCCGCACCGGCCTGCCGCGCAGACGCAGGTTATGGACGTACACCGGCACCGCCTCAGGCCAGCGGCTGGTCAGCGTCAGCCGCGCCGATGCCGCACCCGCCTCGACTTGAACGGTCACATAGCCGGTCACATCCTGACCGGCGCCGTCAGGGCGGGTGTTCGCTGTGAAGTCCGTCCCGGCGGCGGGCGGGATCACCTCGCGTGCCCCGACCCGCGCCGCCTGCTGGAGCGGGTCCACATAGCGGCAGACGAGCGTCCGCGTTTCGGCAGGGGCGATCCGCACCCGATGGCCGGCCTGCCACAGCACCTCAACCGAGCCGGACACCTCGCGCGGATGCACGGTGATCTCAACCCGGTTGGCTGTCCGGCGGAGGGCCTGCCCGCCCTCTGCGCTGACCAGCGAGGCGCTCACCTCAGCATCAGGCGTCACACGGCGGGGGCGGGCATGGCGGTCTGCAAAGACAGGCGTCCCGTCGGCCTGCAAAAAGAAGAAGCCCCCTTCGCTGGCACACACATCGCTCAGCGCGTCGGCGGCAGATGTGCCGACGGGCCACGTGTCGCCGGCCCACGGGAAGACGCTCTGGCCGCTGTCGAGGCGCTTGCCGGTAGATGAGTCCGGCAGACGCGTCCCCTGCCCCAGCGCCCCCGCCTGCGGATGATCCAGCCGCCAATAGCCGAACAGACCCGGCGGCGTGAAACTGCGGTCAATCAGCCGGCTGACGAGACTGTCGGGGCTGACATCCAGCAGTAGCGGAAAAGCCTCCAGACGGGCGCGGCGCAGGGCGGCCATGTCATCCTCGCACATCACCTCGACTGCCTCCCCGCGCACCCGCGCATGCCGGCGGGGGCGAATCTCTGCCGCCCGCCCGTAGAAGAGCGTCCACGTGTGCACCCCGTCTGAGGCCCGCAGACGCACGCCGATACCGGCCTCGAAGCCGGCCCGGCAGGCAGGGTGACCGGGCGTATAGCGCCCGTCCGGGCTGTGGAGAGCAAAGGTCATCCGCCCCACACCGGCCAGGCGCTCGCCCGGCTCGATCCCCCGTTCAATGATCAGCGGCACCGGCGTGTGCCAGTCGGCGGTGACATCCGTCCACGTGTTGTAGGAGAGTTCCAGCTCAAGCCTGTAGGTTGGGCGCGGCATGACACTCACCCCGCCATCCGCACCCAGCGATGCCGGAAACGTGCGCCGAAGAACTTCACTCCGCCGTACTCGACCACGCCCACCTGCACCCGCAGGATCGTCAGTTCCTCGTCCAGCACCCCGCCCAGCGTGCCGTCTGCGCTGACCGCGTCAAGATAGCTGTCCACCGCCTCCACCAGATCGGGCAGGACGGCGCTCAGCCCCACCTCCGACCAGGCCGGCGACCAGTACAGCACATGATCCACTTCCAGCGCCGCCAGCCACGCCGATCCGTCGTAGGTCAGCGTCTCCAGTCCCTCCAGCCCGCCGGCCTGACTGCCCCCGTCCGGGAACGAAGGGGCCAGCGCGGGCAGGTCGGCGGCGGGCAGGGTGTTGGGCAGATCATCCAGATCGTAGCTGGTCTGGACGCCTGTCACGCTGACAGCCGCCAGCCTGCTGAAAGCCGTCCGCCATGTCATCGCCCTTCCCTCCTGACTCAAGCCACTGCCGACAGCCGGATGCGCACATACGGCCCCAACAGCTCATACACATCGCGCGGAAGCCGCGCCGGCGCGACCGGCACGCCCCGCTCGGTCACCTCGATCTGACCCGGCTCAGCGCCGGTGTCGCGCTGGCGGTACAGCCAGGCCGTCAGACGCACTGCCGCCTGCACCACCGGCTCCGGCGGGACGGCGCTGTAGCCCCAAGTCCCTGTGATGCTGATGGCATCCTCCGGACTGCCGGTGTAGGTCCAGGCCACGGGGCTGGTTGCCTTGAGCGCGATCCCAAAGTAGGGCGGCCAGTTATGCGGGCGCAGGATCACCTCGCTCAGACTGATCGGACTGCCGTCGCCGTTGATGATCGTTGTGACGGTCAGCAGGTCGGCATCCAGCAGGAGCAGACGCCCCGTCAGGTGCGGCCCGACGGCGTCATAGGTACGCGTCTGTGTCTCAGCCGCAAACCAGCGGTGGCAGTACCCGTCAATCAGACGGCTGGCCCGTGTCACAAGCGCCGCCAGCAGGACATCATCTGCCGTCCCGCCAATGCGCAGATAGCTCTTGACGGCGCTGAGGGTGGTGTAGTCTGTCATGGCTTGTTTCCCCCTTCTTGCGGGCTGACTCGACCCATTTTTTATCCTTTTTTCATGTGCCTTTTATGCCGTTTCAATCAGAGCGGCGTATCCTAGAAGATAGACACACCCTCTTCCCAGCACTGCCCCCCGCCCCCAGGAGTGTAGTTTCGGGAGGGGGTGTTTCTCTTTGCGGCGGGGACGGACTGAACCGTCCCCGCCCGTCGTCTAGGCCCTCACGCCCTTCAACACCTCGAAACTGCCGGCATGACGCACACTGCAGTCCACACGCATAATCGCGCGGATGAACACCTGATCGTATTCAAAGGCGTTGCCTGCCGCGTCGCTGGCACGCAGTTCGAGCGCCTTGCGCTGACCGATCACAAACTCCGGCCAGCACCCCAGATAGATCGTCGAGCAGTCGGCACTGCTTCCCTGTGTCTCGTTAACGGGAATGGCCGTCGTCGTGAAGACCGGGTAGCCCCACAGCGTCGGCGGAGTGCCCGGCGCGGCAGGGTCGGCCCACAGGTATTTCTGACTGCCGTCCTTGATCTGGCGCAGGGAGTTGAGCGTGCGCGGATGGACGATCCAAGCCCGCCCCTCAGCCGGCACGTTGTCCGCATCGAGCGCGTAGAGCATGTTGGCCAAGTCGTCGAAATCCGGCGTACTGCCGTTTGCCCCCAGCGTAGAGGTGTCCACATGCACCCCGCTGATATGCTCCAAGCCGGTCGGCGTGTTGTTCGTCCCGTCACCCCGCAGGTATTTGAGGTCCTCCTCCAGCGCCAGCACACGCGCTAGATCGGACATCACCAGCGCCTCCACCTGCGGGTCGCTGTCCTCAAACAGCTCGGCTGAGAGCTTGGTCAGCGCGGCCAGCTTCTTAGCCTGAAGCTGAACCTGCCCCCATGTCTGGTCAGAGGCAGTAATCAGCGCGTTCTCCGCCACCCAGTAGGCGGTCGCGCCGCCCGTCTGAGAAGGGATTTGCAGGATGTCAGAGGCCATCGGGATCACGGTCGCGCCTGCCGCACGGACAGCGGTACGGGCTGTCAGCCGCTCGATCAGCTTACGGCTGTGCTCGACCGGCACCAGATACCCGCCCGCCGAGTCCGTTCCCTCAGCCAGCGCCTTGCCCGCCAACTGAAAGCGCACCACCTCAAAGCGCCCCTGCCGCATGGCCTTGATGGCATCCACAAAGGGCGTGCCGTTGGCCGTCAGGAGCGGCTCGCCGCGCTGGCTGATCACGGCGGGCGCGGTGCGCGTCAGGAACATAGCCTGCGGCCCGGACGGCTCGCCGCCCGCCAAGTCGTCAAGGGCAGTCGCCAGCTCCTGCCGCATGATGGTTCGAAGGGTCATTTCGTCCACAGTTTGTCTCTCCTGTGAGTGATCGTCTGATTGTTGAGCGGCGGCAGACAGGCTGAACAGCTCCGCCCCGGCCAGCCCCGCCGCCGCAAAGGCCGCCTTGACCTGCGGCAGGGCCACCGCATAGGGGTTGGCCGGCTGATGCTCCCGCGCATCGAGCAGGGACAGCTCGGCAATCGGCCACACCAAGATATGCCCGTCACCAGCCACCCGCACCAGATGCGCAATCGCCCCCGATGAGGCACGAGCCAGCCCCTGCCGGGCCGCTTCCCACACCCGGCGGGCCAGACCGCTGGCCCGGTTGAGCATCACACGAAACCACACGCCGTCCGGACGGCGTTCCCAGCCCAGTTCCTCGCCGATCACCTGCGGCGCCGAATCCCCTTCCGTCAGGCCGTGATAGTACACGACCGGGCGCTTTGGGATGCGCTCCAGCCACAGGTCTGTCTGCGGCGTGAAATACTCACCTTGGGCGTCCTTGCCGCTGAACGGGCCGCCATACGGCACGCCCAGCACCTCCAGAACCCACGCTTGCTCATCCTCGACCGCTTTCACCGCCGGTGTCGTCCTCATGTGCCCTCCCCTGCCGCCGCAAAGACACGCCGTACCTCCTCTGCCGTCCGGGCTGAGGCCAGCGCCGCGCCGATCTGATCGCGCAGGGCCGGCGGGATAACCGCGCTCTCAAACGGTCTCAGCGCCCGGCCAGCGCGGATGCGCCGCAGGGCGAAGCGCTCCCAGCGGGCCAGCTCGGCCTTGAGGGCCTCCCCCTTCTCCTGCGGCGGCAGGTCAGGGGCGGGGGCGTCCGGCGCGGGGATGCCCGCCTGCGGCTGTGCCGGCATCCCCAGCTCAGCCCGCGCCTCATCGCGCGTGATCACGCCTGCCCGGTACAGCATCGCCAGCCGGCGGGCGCGGTCAGTAGCCGTCTCACGCAGGGCGGCAATGCGGTCGGTATCCCACGCCAGCCGCGCCCCGCGTGCGGTCAGATCGGGGTAATGCGGCAGGAGCGAGCAGTTCAGCGTCTCGGCCAGATACTCCAACTGCGGCAGGATGGTATCCTCATAGAAGCTGGCTTTTTGCTCGCGGGCGGTCGCGTAGGTAGTCGCCTCCCATGCGCCCGCCATGCCCGGCGGCACGCCAAAGACGGCGCAGATAGACCGCCGATCTTCAGCCCGCAACTCAGCCAGCGCCAGATTGGACGGCGGGAACGAGATGGTCTGCCACTTCAGCCCGCCCCCTACGATGCCGGTCCGCCATTTGTTGCCGGCCCCCAGAAACAGCCTCTGCCACCAGCTCCGCACCCGCTCGATGTCCGCCTCCGGCAGGGCTTGATCGGTCGTCAGCAGGCCTGCCGGACGGGCATCGTTGGCAAAGAAGGCCGCCACATAGCGGGCCGCGTTCAGCTCGGCGTTGACCTCGCTCAGCGCCACCGCCAGCGGGCTGAGGCCGCCCAGGTCGTCACACGGGTCAAAGTTGCGGAAGACAATCACATCCTCCGGCGCATACTCCCGCCTCTGCGCTCCGACCGTCTGCCGGTAACCCGTGACGCCCCGCACCGGATCAGTGAGCGGTTCGACCGTCTGCGGGTTCAGCCATACCAGCCACCGGATCGCGTTTCGGCGGCCCGGCTGGCGCACCTTCAGCCAGTAGGCCGCCCCCCAGATGTTGTAGGCCGCCTCAGTAGCCCTCAACAGATCGCCGAGATTCATGGTGAAGGGGTTGGCATCCCTCAGCAGGGCCAGCAGGGGATGCTCAACGATCTGCGCCCCGCTCCGGTCAAGCAGGACCAGCGGCACGCCCGCCACCGCATCAGCCCTCAGCTTGATGCACCGATAGGCCCACACGGCGCAGGTATAGGCGCGGGCTAGGTCGCCGGATGCGCCGCTGAGGTTGCGTTCCCGCCCCCCCGTCAGGCCGTGAAAGGCCTCGAAAAGCGGCCCGCCCTTGAGCCGCACTGGCCGCGTTGAGCCGTCTGCCCCGACCCACAGTCCATCCAAAGGCACACCTCCTCCTGACCGCCCGTCCGCTTTAGAACTTATGTTCTAGTGATAGGATAGCGCAAGGATGAGGCCTGTCAACTGATCGAGCGATCAAGGCAGGGCAGAGCTTCCCCCCTGCGGGCGGTACACACCCCGCTTGTCTGGATCGCCGTGCACCCCTAGAATGGGGATGCATCTCTCAAGGCCGTCTACAGCAGGAGCACGCCATGCAAAACCCTCCAACCGCCTCCCCGTCCAAACAGGCCGCACGGGCAGGCGGCCAGCTCGAAGCGATCCTGAGCTGGTCAGCGATTGCCGTCTTCGCCGGGCTGGCCATAGCTTCACATCTCCGCATCACCGCCGTCTTGGTGGACGACGCCTTCATCACATACCGCTACTCAGCAAACCTACTGCGGGGCTGGGGCATGGTCTATAACCCCGGCGAACATGTCTTGGGGACTTCGACGCCTGCCTACACCCTGCTTCTGGCCGGGCTGGGGGCTGTCTGGGGTATCCCGGCCATCCCCGTCATCTCCCGCCTCCTGAACCTGATCCTGCTGGGGGCGGGCGCCGCCGGCTTTGCGGCTGTTGCCTGCCGCCTGACAGGCCGGTTGAGCCTCGCGGCGCTGATGGTCGGTTTCACCGTGCTGGGTTCTTCCACGCTCTTTGGCAGTGTGGGCGGCATGGAAAGCCCTCTCTTTGTGGCCTTGGTTGCCGCCGCCCTCTGGACTGCCCTGACCCAGCGCTGGGGCTGGACGGCTGTCTGCTGTGGGCTGAGTCCTCTGGTACGCCCGGAGGGCGTTTTCGTCATCGGCTTGGGTGTGCTGGCCTATCTGGCCGCCCTGCGGCGCGGCATGCCGGGCTTTCAACCGATCCGAGGGGCCAAGCTGACAGCCGCCTGTGCCGCGCTGATCGTCCCTTCGCTTGTGTGGGGCGGGTTCGCCCTGATCTACTTTGGCTCTCCTCTGCCCCAGTCGGTCATCGCCAAGGCAAGCGGCCTGTATCAGGTGAATCTGCTGGGGAGCACCCTTTCCTACTTTAACGAACTGTTGGATGACTTTCTGGCCGTCCAAATCATGCCGGATGGGCGAACCCGGCTGATGCTGGTGCCGCCCCTGATTGCCCTTGTGATGGGCGGGGCAGTCCTGATCACGATCACGGCAGGCGGGGTGCGGCTGGTGCACAGCTACCCGATCCTGTGGCCGGTGCCTGCGCTGGCAGGCATCCTGGTGATCTTCTACATCACTTCCCGCACCCTGATCTTCCCCCACTATCTCCTGCATTCCGCCACGCTGGCACGCACCTTGTTTTACGCAGGGCTGATCGCTTTCGGGGAACGGCTGGTTCGACGCCTGCCGCCCGCGCGGGAGCCGGGCCGGTACAACGAAGTGATCGGACTGCTGGCCGCTTTGTCAGCCCTATTGCCCTCCCTGATCACCTATCCGTGGCACAGCGTTCTGAGCGGCCAGCCTGACATCCGAGAGATCGGCCAGCCGCTCATCCTGCGTGAGGCTTACAGGCCGCTTGGGGCGCAGATCGGCCCGCAACTGCCGGAAGGCTCGACGGTGCTGTTGCCGGAAATCGGTGTGTTGGGCTTTGAGATGGACCGCGTGCGCGTGCTTGACTCGGCGGGGTTGGTGTCACCGGAGGCCATGCGGTACTTCGCAGGGTCTGACACGCTCCCCCTGGGCGGGGTCCCCCCCTTGATGGTACACGATGAACAGCCGGACCTGCTGATCACGTCAGACCGGTTCGACACCGCCCTGCTGGCCGACCCATGGTTCAACAGCCGCTACAGGCTGGTGACAGCTTGTTTTCTGCCCGAAGAGTTAGGGGAGTCAGGCCGGGTGGCGGTGTACTCCCGGCATGATTTCGAGCCAGGCCTCGCCTTGCAGTTCCCGGATCAGGGTACGGACTGCGCAGACCTCTCATCCGCCGCCCCGCCCGGCAGATGCCTATGCCCCCTGCCCTAACGAGGTATCCCCACAGGGGCGGTCAGTCATGGCATGGTCCGGAGCAAGACAGCTGGAGTCTTCAGGCATAGAGGGGAGGAGATGAAGATTACACAAAAGGGAGGCACAGGATCAATGCAGTCTGATTACGCTGGAACATTTTTTAATCGTTTACCCGTCTGAATCAGGCTCAGACTGAGTTTTACCTATTGCCCGCAAAATAACTTCAAGGCTTTGATCGAAATTGTGCTTAATATCATATTCCCAAAGCCTTATAACGGTCCACCCTTTCTTCTTTAATTCATCATTAACAAACTCGTCTCTGGCCCGGTTACGCTGAATTTTCCTTGACCAATATTCCGTATTGGTTTTAGGCATGATACATCTTTCGGGATGGCCATGCCAGAAATCAGAGTCTATGAAAACAGCTACCTTTTTACGGCGGAAAACTATGTCCGGTTTGCCGGTAACATTTGCAACATGTTCTGCAAAATGGACCTTCCTTTTCTTCAACGCTTGCATTACTTTCAGCTCCGGTTTCGTGCCTGCCGAGCGAATGTTTCGCATATTTTTTTGTCTTTGCTCTTTAGTCAGGTTATCCATCACAGCTCTGCAATGAACCTTTTCCAATCCTCAAGGCTATAACAAAAAGAACCTGTGTCGGCATAGAAATGCTCTTTGTCATCAACCTCTCTCTCAATGCCCTCAATAAAAACCCTCAGTTTGCCCTCCGGGTCAAGGTTCTGAAATTCAGGTCGAGAATACAGGTTGTCCCTTGTGAATATCCCCACGCCTCTTTTTATGTATATTTTTCGCGTACTCCTTCCTCTAACCTCCGCTATAACAGAATGAATTGGATATACCAAATCTTGACGTGACAAGAAACCGGAGATGTATGCGGGTATCAGCTCAAATTCCGGAATCAAATTCCATAAATGGGAACTAGTCTCATCTGTAAGCTCTCCAAGCTCTATAGCCTTAGGAAACAGCTTTGTCTTGATGAAACTTATGTCTTTGAGGTATGCCACAAAATGATCTTTGGATGTGCCTAACCGGACAAAAATAAAAGCACTAATTTGAGCGATCTTGGATGCACTGTATTCATCGAGCCAGCGTGCATTGAATTTCCCTGTTTTGATGCTGGTATTTATTCGGGTTTCGTGATATCCGCCTGATGTTTCTCTAACATATCTTATATCGGTCGAAATATATTCATCCAACTGCCGGCCAAGAGTAGTATCTTGCTGTATTTGTACCCCAAACTTCTCCTCAAAAAAGCGCTGAACAGCAATTTCGCCAAGCAAACCCCTAGCTGTGTCAGTCCACAATTGGCCTAAGTCCCTCTGTTTCGAGCTTCCAAAGTCTGCCCTTGCAAATACCAGGGCCTGCGGTAGTGCCCGCGTAATTCCTCTTGCATAGTCTTCACTCGACAACCAAACAATATTCGGCAGGAAACGATTGTTCAGCCAACTTTCAAAATCATCACCGAATTCGCCCCCCTTACCTGCCCCTTTCACTATTTGCTTTGCCAGCTCAACTGCGCTGGTCATGGATAAACGCTCTGATAAGATTTCAGTGACCAAATTTACTCTTTTCTCAAAAGCAATTTGTTCCTTCTCCATGCGCCGGGGTTCCCTCGAAGTCACGATTCTCTAAAAACATAATGCGGGCCTTCAAATAAGCTTTCGACAGCAGTGATATTGGGAGGCACAGAGGGGTATTCAATACCTGCAAGACTTGCAAGAAGGGCATTGAATATAATCTCCGCTCCCTTTGGCGGGACTGCCATTCCTATTTGCCTGCGGACACTCTCCTTCGATCCGCAAAAAACAAAACTGTCAGGGAAGGTCTGTAATCTGGCCTTTTCGCGGTTGGTCAAAGCTCGATTTTCAGACCAGTGGTAAACGTGTGTTCCTCCCCCTCCGCTTCCCGTTATTGTGTAGGAGGGCTTGTCTGGATCAAGCCTTCTGTAAATCTGGCTGATTTTTGCCGACTTCACATTCAGCCTGAGATGCTCAGGCAGGCTTGCGGTAAACGCATTTTCGCCAGGTTTAATATGTTTTAGCCTCTCTACGACCAAATCAGACTGCTTAGTCAACTCATGATTGGGCGCTCTATCGGGAATAGGCGGGTCTTCAATAGCCTTACGGCAGGAAACATCAACGTCCCTGAACGGCTCCGGGGATGGAATACGAAATTCGCACGGAATGTCATCTCTAATACCGACAACCACGATTCTGTGCCTGGCCTGCGGTATCCCATACTTCTCAAACTTGTAGAGGTGGGGATAGACTTTGTAACCCGCAGATCTGAAGGCACCTAGAATAACATCAAATCCCCTGCCATTATTTGTACTCCGCAGGCCGCCGACATTTTCAGCCAAAAACCAGTGAGGGCGGAGTATCTGTAACGCCTCCACACTGTAGAGATAGAGGGAGCCGAAGGCACCCTCTATTCCCTTCCGCTCCCCAACTATGCTGAAATCGTTGCACGGGAAGCCGAAAGCCAAGCCGTCAACCTCCGAAATTGAAGCTAATGCTTCAAAGTCCAGGCTTCTTACATCCTGACAGATCACGATTTCCGGCCTTTCAGGACATATGTTTTTGCGGTAAGTGGCACACGCTGAAGAGTCGTTATCAACAGCCCAGACGTGTCTTATCGTGAAGACCTCATCCCCGTGGACAACTCTGGCTGATTTTGCACCAAGGGCAATCCCGCCCGGCCCGCAGAATAACTCACCCAGCCGATACTCTGTATTTTTCATCCCGCAATTATGCTCCACGTCTAATGGCTAAAGCCCGCGCTCATACTAAGCCTGCCTGCGTTGCGCAAGCGGTATGCCGCAGGCCCCCTCCCTGCCCTAACGATTGTTCAAATTATACGGCACACCGAAGAAAGTGTCACTGCCGATGATCTGCTCGATGGCCTTCCGCTCGGCATGAGTGCCGTACCAGAAGGTGATGTCAGCATTCCCCCCCTCGCAGACACTGACCTCCACCCCCACGTAGCCGGGGTTGACCGCCTCGATCCGCTGGATGACATCCTGATGTTCCTCCAGCACCCTTTCGACCTCCGCGAGCGGGGGCAGTTGCTCACAGGGAAGGTAATGGTTTCGGTTGTCATACAGAACGTTATCCACCAGCCGCCTGACAAACTTAGTTTGGCTCTCGACAAGCACGAGAACCGCACAGGCCGTCAGCACAGCCAAGATCGCCCCGACAAGCCATATCACCCGCCGTTGACGGCTCACAGCAGTCCTCCTGTTGGGTGTTGCCCTATCTCCTGATGACGGTAACACGGTCACAGATGACCGCCCCTCTCACGGCACGTTGGGATTCCACGGCACGGTCGAGAGGTCAATGTTCAGTGTCACCAGATCGGTCACCACCCAGCCGCGCACACCCGTCGCCGTGATCACCTCGATCCAGCTATCGTCGGCGTTTGTGCCGATCACCTCCAGTTGATCGCCGCGCACCAGCACCTCCAGCACCGGATAGTCATAGCCCGGCCCGTAACGCACGTTGAGTTCATCCGTGTTGACGATGGCATCGGCCACCCTCACCCCGACGCTGATCGTCCGGATGCCGGTGACGGCGCTCTGTGTGCCGGTCAGGCGGAGGGTGTATTCCCCAGGCGGAACGCTGGTCAGGTCAATCTGATAGGTGAAGGCCCCGCCCGCATCAGCTACCGGCAGGGCATCGCGGAAGGTGTACTCGGCGCCCGTGAACTCAACCAGCACCGGCTCGCGCGGTGTGAACCCCTCTGCCGCGATGGACAGCATATCGCCCTGACGCGGCGCAGAAGGCGCAACGTACAGACTGCTCACGCTTGGCCCCGGCGTCGGGGTGGGCGGCGCCGCCGCCACGGTGAAGGTGAGCGTGCGCTCAACGCCCTGCTGGATCAGCCCAAACACCTCGCTGAAGGGCTGGATGTACACCCGCACGCTGTAGTCGCCCACGGCCAGCCCCTGCCGGTTGACAGTCAGCGTGATCTCCTGCGGCGGCTGATCCGGCCCCAGCCCGAACGCCTCCGGCACGACCGTCACCGCCGGGTTGTCCACCGAGACGAAGAAGCTCCACGGGGC